>Ga0335080_10000292_pt1 | contig 45578 bp, 38 predicted proteins | sample Lox_Sample_34_FD_206720 | JGI IMG/M metagenome (GOLD analysis project Ga0335080, IMG submission 206720) | Soil microbial communities from Loxahatchee National Wildlife Refuge, Florida, United States - Lox_Sample_3.4 | ecosystem: Environmental > Terrestrial > Soil > Wetlands | place: USA... | reverse complement strand
GGACATCACGAGGAACATGGCGACCGTGGAAACGGCGGCAGAACGGGCCGCTCCGGCGGTGGTTGGCCCGGCGGCGGATGGCCGGGGGGAGGCGGCTACCCGGGAGGCGGCGGCCGGCGCGGCGGCGGGCAACGGCCGTCCGAGGAGCCGCGCGTGGATGGAAAAAAGATTCTGCAGCGGGTCTCGAAAGAGACCGGCGGGCGGTTCTTTGAGGCTTCCAAGAAGGAGTCCGTCGGCGAGATTTATACCAGCATTGCGGAAGAACTGCGCACCCAGTACAGCCTGGGTTACACGCCCGATAAAGAGAGTTCGGCCAGCGGATATCACCACCTGCAACTGCAAGTGAAGCGTAAGGATACGACCGTGCAGACCAGAGATGGATATTACGGTTATCGGGAGAATTGACCCGCTTCCGGCGTCGCCGGCAATTGACGCCGAAGGCCTTTCTGCGGTTGGATGGAAGCAGCGTGGAATCCGCGCCTACCATCTTCGATCCCGAATCGCGGCGCTATAGCCGCCTCGACGCGATTTGGCTCACCATCTGGTTGGTCTTTTTGGGCGGCCTGGCCGCGCTTCCTCCGCGGCTCGAATGGCACAAGCAGGTAATCCTCCTCGCCATTGGAGTTGTGCAGGCGGCCGAAGCGAAGATCATCGCCAGAATCCCCAGACGCGGCGTGCTCTACGTCATCCTCCTGAAAATCGTCCTCGCCACGCTCTTGCTGGATCACACCGAGGAAATCGGAATCAACAGCGGTTACTGGCCGATCTACTTTCTCCCCGTTGTGACCGCTGCACTTTACTGCGGCCCCTGGGCGACGCTGCTCTGGACGCTCGTTACCTCCGCCGCTTACTGTTCTTTTCTTTACCCCGCGATGCTGGAATACGAGTTGACCGATGAAGCTTTCGAATACCTTGGCCTGCGTATGATGTTCTTCTTTCTCGCGGCGATGGTCGTCAACCGGTTCTCGCAGCAGAGCCGCCACCAGACCGAACTATATCGCGAACTCGCCGAACGCTTGGCCGAAACGAATCGGCGGCTGGAACAGGCGCAGGCCGAAGCCCGCCGTTCGGAGCGGTTGGCCGCTCTGGGCCAGCTTTCCGCCGGCCTCGCGCATGAGATTCGTAACCCCCTCGGCGTCATAAAAGGGTCAGCCGAGATGCTGGGCCAGAAGCTTGCCGCCTCCGACGAGCTTTCGCGCGAATTGGCCGGTTACATTTCAACTGAGGTGAACCGCCTGAGCGCCCTGGTCACCGAGTTTCTGGATTTCGCGCGGCCCCTGCACGCGCAACGGCATCCCGTGGACATAGCGCGTTTGCTGGATCGTACGCTTGAAACCGTAGCGAGCCGCTGGAAGGGAAAACCAGTGCGGGTGGAGCGCAGTTACGCCGGCCCCCTGCCGCTGGTTCCGCTGGACGAGAGCTTATGCGAGCAGGCCTTTCTGAATCTGGTGCAGAATGCTTATGAAGCCATGGAAGACAATGGCGGAACATTACGCGCCGAGCTTCGCACCGTCGCTCACAAACACCGTGAAGGCGTTGACGTTTTGCTGAGTGACACCGGCCCCGGCGTGCCGCCAAATCTCCAGGAAGAAATTTTCAATCCTTTTGTGACGACCAAGAAAACCGGCGTCGGCCTGGGGCTCTCCATCGTCTCTAAGATCGTCGATGGACATGACGGCTTCATTAAGGTGGCGAATCGCCCCCAGGGCGGAGCGGAATTCACGTTATTCTTTCCGCTTGAAGAAGTTGTCGAAGAACACGAGGAGCACATCCAAACGGCCGGCTAGGAAATGTCGCGACCTCGCGAATAGCAAACGAGCCACAACCCAATGGCGACCATTCTCATTATCGAAGACGAAGCCAAGCTGCGCCGCCTGCTCGAGTTAAACCTGGGCGACGACGGTTTCAAGACACTCTCTGCCGGGGACGCCGAGAGCGGCCTGAAGCTCCTTGCCTCCGAGCCCGTACACCTCGTTCTTACCGATCTGAAGCTTCCCGGTATAAGCGGCCTGGAATTTTTGCGCAAGGCCAAGGAGCAGGAGTTCGCGCCGCCCATCGTCGTCATGACCGCGTTCGGCTCGGTTGAAACGGCCGTCGAGGCCATGAAATCAGGCGCCAGCGATTATGTGCTCAAGCCCTTCTCGCTGGCCGAGATCCGGATCGTGGTCCATAAGGAGCTCGACCACTCGCGCCTGCAGGAGGAAAATCGCTCACTCCGCGAGGCCCTCGGCCAAAAGTATAGCTATCCCAACCTGATTGCTCGCAGCCCGAAAATGCAGGAGGTGCTGGCTACGGTCGAACGTGTGGCACCGACCAACTCGACAGTCTTGCTCGGCGGAGAAAGTGGGGTGGGCAAAGACCTGATTGCCCGTGTGATTCATGAGAAATCGCGCCGGTCCTCGGGGCCGTTCATCAAAATTAACAGCACCGCCATTCCGGAAAACCTTCTCGAGAGCGAACTGTTCGGCTACGAACGGGGCGCATTCACGGGAGCGGCGACCAGCAAGCCCGGCAAATTTGAACTCGCTGACAAGGGCACGCTTTTTCTCGACGAGATCGGCGACGTGCCCCCCGCAACCCAGGTAAAGCTCCTGCGCGTTCTTCAGGAGCGCGAGTTCGAGCGGCTGGGCGGCACCCGTACCCTGAAGGTCGACGTCCGGCTGCTGGCCGCCACCAATCGCGACCTGCGCGCCGCGCTCGAGCAGGGAACTTTCCGCGAGGATCTTTATTACCGTCTGAATGTTGTACCCATTGACATCGCCCCGCTGCGCGATCGCAAGGAAGACATACCGGAGTTGGCAAATCTGTTTCTGTCACGCTTTTCGAAAGAATCGGGCCGTAACATTGACGGCATCAAGCCGGACGCCATGCAATTGTTAGTCGGTCATTACTGGCCCGGCAATGTGCGCGAATTGCAGAACGTGATCGAGCGCGCATGTGCGCTGGCGCCCGGACCAGAGCTGGATGCCGCCGATATTCAACTGGATTCGCCGCGAACTCGCGCCGCCGGAGATCGTTTTCTGCTCGACGGCATGACGCTGGATCAGTGGGAAGATGAGATGATTCGCGAAGCGCTCAAGCGCGCCAGCGGTAACAAATCTCAGGCAGCACGCCTTCTGGGTTTGTCCCGCAATGCATTGCGCTACCGGCTCTCGAAGATCGGAATAGAGGACGAGAGCCCAAGCTAGAGTCCGCATCCTAAATTCCGATCTCTTGGGGGTCAACTCATAACCTCGTGATTCCACTAACCCGGTGAGGCCTAACCGGCATAGGACCTATTGCCCTGTCCGCTGGGACAGTCCATTTCAAACCGTTTAGCCCATCGGGCTGGCACGTTCGTAATCTTCTGTTGGTAACCACCCCCGCCGCATACTGGTGTTGATTATGAGCAGCTCTCCCCAATCCCGCCCGCAATGGCGTTTTCCGCGCGCCCACCTCGAGGGGCCCAATCCGGCCGTGCTTCGTCTTTCGAACGGCCAGACCACCGGGGCTAACCTCAAGGTGATTTCCGTTACTGGTGGTCTGCTTTCGCTCCCTCAGCCTTGTGTCGAAGGATCTCAGGTCAAGTTGATATTCCTGACGGGCGCGGGGGCTGTACTTGGAGGCGCCGAAATGCTACAGCCGGTCACCAAGGACCTGCAACCTTTTCGTTTCGTTTCGCTTGCGGCCGACGATCATCGCCGTCTGGGGGACCTCGTCGAGCGGCGGTCAACACACAGCCAGCCTGAGCCGGACTGGATGGAAAAACTGCGAACCGCATCGGCGAAACAAAGGGAGCCGAGGCGCTGGTGGTTCAAGACCGCGGAAGTGGTTGGCATGCTGATGGCCGGTTTGGCCACGGCCGCCTGCGTTTTGCATTTTGGGCCTCATTTTGGCCTGCACCTTAGCCTTCTGAAGTGAGAGGTGGGCGCTGCTGCAAAAATGGACTCGACTGACACCCGCCGATTCCTGCGCTACCACCTGCACACCCCTGTGTTCATTGCCGTACCCGGCTCCGCCAACATGGCTGTGCCCGGAATGGTCTCCAAGCTGAGTCGGGCCGGCATGGAACTCTACGCCGGTGTCAACCTGCAGCCCGGCGAAGTTATGGAGGTCGAGTTCCGCACGGCTGGTGGTACCATCCACCTTGCTGGAGTCGTCCGTAATCGCACGGGATTTTGTTTTGGGCTCGAATTTTGCAGCCTGCGCATCGAAGTGGGATCGCCCGCCCGCGCCGTGACGCGGTAAATCGGCCCACTCTCCGTCAACAGCCCTGCCTCACATCTCTTGCTCACAAGACAGGAACGGGCGACCCACTCTCATCCGTGCCCCCGCGGTGGCCATGCAGCAGGATCGTTAATTAATCTCGAGACGCTTCTGTAATGTGAACGTGCAGGCGGACTGTTCGGCAAGAAGAACTTCCCGTTCCTGGCCGGAGGCCCGCTTCACGATACCCTTCATGAATTTCCCAACCTTGTTCTTTCCTTTGATCGTGGGCCCGAAGCTACGAGTGGCAGTTGCAACCGAAAGACTTCCGTTATCGAGACGGACAGACGTGATCTTGAGTTGCAGATTGGCCTCACCCGTCAACGGGCCTGCCGGCTTCGCCGAGACAACCTTCCCCGTTACGGCCGTGCCTGCGGCAATCACTGTTTCGCCACGAACGACAATGTCGCGATCGAGGGTAGCTGAGAAGCGCTGATTCACGCGGCTGATCCTCGATCCGAGATCTTCTCCGAGGCGAACCGTCAGTCGTGTTCCTGCAGGAACCACGATTGGATCCGGAGCGGGTGTGGCGTCGGCATTGGATTGTGCCGCACTGGTGTCGACATCGGCGACGCTTTGTCCTTCAGAGTCGTCGCTTGCGCCTACGTCCTGTTGCGACGAATCCTGCCCAAAACCTTCTGGCTGCGTACTCGCCACGGCAGCGGCCATGTCGGCCTGTCCATCGGCCGGTGTGTATGCATTTGAGCTTGCGGGATCGTCGGCCGCGGCTGCCATCTGCTGGCTTTGTGTGGCCGGCTGTCCGTTGCTGCCAGTGTTCGCGCGACGGCGGGACACGCCATCAAAAACCAAAGCTGATGTAACTGCTACGGCCGCGATTACAAATACGATGGTTGATTTCCTGCTCATGGCCAATCTCCTCTGCGTTCCTATGAATTCTCTTGCTGTGTAAATTCCTTCGAACCTGCCGCGCCAACCCTTTCATGTCCGGATTGGCGCGGGATCATTCGCTGTACGCTGTTGAGGCCGACCTTACCGGCCGTGCCCTCCGCGGCTGCCGGACGAGTGACCGCCACCGTTTCCACCGGAACGACCGGCGGATGACCCACCTCGGCTCGCCATCGCGCTGCCGCCGTGGTTCGCCGGTGCTCCAGCTCGACTTCCCATCGCATTTCCGCGGCTGGCGGACGGGGAATGGTTCGCGGCAGACATCCCACGGTTGGCTGAGGCGCTGCGGTTCGCTGAGGTTCCACCCCGATTTCCCATCGCATTTCCGCGGCTGGCGGACGGGGAATGGTTCGCGGCAGACATCCCACGGTTGGCTGAGGCGCTGCGGTTGGCAGCGGAAGTGCGGTTCGCCGAAGAGTTGCGGTTAGCCGCGGACATCCCACGATTGGCGGAGGTTCCCCGGTTCGCGCCGGACGTGCCACGGCTACCGAATGAACCTCGATTGGCTGCCGCGGCTCCGCGGCTCGACGATGCTCCGCGATTGGCAGCCGGTCCATGTCCAGCGGACGCCGAACGCCGATTGTTGACGGCTCCGTGATTCCCGTACGAACGGCCGGCGCTCGGTTTGCCGAATCCTGAACGGCCGGCGCGAGCATGATCAGCGCGTGCCCGGGCAGCTCCCGGATGAGCGCAGGCATGGTAGCCGCGGGGTACGCCGCGCCCGCCGTGTTCAAATACGCCACGGTCGTGGCCGCCGAAGTATCCATGATTGATGACCGTCGTGCTGTTCGAGATATAGGTGTCTCCGCCGAAGGCTACGACCCCGCCATCCCATACCGGCGCCCAGGCGCTGAAGCCCCAACCGAAGCCGGCGTACACGCCAACCGCGATTCCGGGATCAAAACCGATTCCCACGCCCCACACAACTCCGGCCGGAGGCGGCAGAACAACAAAGCCCGGGTAAGCAACGAACAGGCCGCCCCAGATGGTCCACGGGTTGTAGTACGGAACGTAAATCACGGCGGGATTCACCGGAACGATTTCGATCAGGCCCGCTTCAACGACTACGCGCTGCTGCGTCGTCGTGACCAGGACGTTCGACTGCTGGGCCTGCAACCGCATGGCCTGAACGGCGTTCATCACGTCACCAGGCTGGTTGTAATAAGCGTTACCGAGTTGCGCTGCCCAGGCGACATTCTTCGTCATCATGTCGAGGACTGCGGGAAATTCGATCAAACCCTTTACGGCGGGGTCCCATGACATATTGTTCGCGCCGGCCGCGCGCTGATCGGGCGGCAGGTTCATATTCTGATTCAGCCACAAATTGGCAGCGGAGATCTGATCGGGATAGGTAGAGCCGGTCAGAATTTGAGCGACCAGCGAATCAGGATCGAGCGCGATCGGAGCCACGAGCTGGTCGAGCTGGGTTGCGTCGAGTTCGACGTAAGCCGGGGCGGGCGCATTGGGCGCGTAGACATCGGCTTGTGCCGCCGACGTCAGCAGCAGCGAAAGCATCAGCGCCATGATCAGGGAAAGTGTGTTCTTGGGTTTCATTGCCTTGGTCTCCTGGGGTGCGAATTTGAAGGCTTTGTCGGGGGCCTTCATTGGGATACGCGCCATCGTGCTCCTGACGGTCAGAACGACTGGCCTCTCTCCTTTGTGTGTGGTCAGGTCTGTCTCCGTGAGCCGAGAGTCGATTTACCGCGTTCATCAGGTAACGCGACAAGCCGGAGAAAGTGGGGTCATAGATCGATGGCGGTGGGGATTGAATTTCGGGCGAGGAGGACTCGGCCAGAAAGTAGTGGCCAGCGGTATGAATCCCGTAAAACTCTGGCAGGCGAGGGAATTCGAGACCCTTTCTAAGCTAGCGATACCCTGATAATTGCACCGGAGGCGGGGGCCCGAGAGCAGCTTTATGTTGCTCCCGGGCTGATGGGGAGAGAGTCTAGAAATCTAAAGTCGAGCTTGCAGAGGCGACGACCATGAATTTGCAGTACGGTCCGCCGTAATTGAAGATGTCGCCGACCCAGCCGTTTCCGGCCACTTTGTCGAGATATGGGAATCCATGGTCGACCACGGAATTCTTGAATGTCACCTTGCCGCTTGCCGGAAATTGAGAGCAGGACGACACGTTGTAGGCTTCAAGAACGCCGGCGAAGGCAAGTGTCCAATGCTGGTTCGAGACGTGCGCTGTGAGCCAGGAGTAAGCGCCCGTCGTTTCGTCTTTGGCTTCCGTCTTCCAGTAAAGGGTGCTGCCGGAAACACTATTCAGGCCCGTTGCTCCAAAGATTGTGTCGCCCGGATAGACTGTTTCGAGGGGGCTGACGTATGCATTGCCGTTGGCGCTGACGAGCCAACTGGCGATTGCCCAGTAATTTCCGCCGCCCGCAGGGCTCACGCCGTATTGCAGCACGGGCTGGAGGATCCAGGCCTCGCTCGCGGGTTCAATGCCGTTAAACAGGAAGATCAGGGCGCCATTCATCGAAGGATAAGAAGGCACCTTCCAGGTATTGCCCAGGTAGTCGATGTTGTCGCTCGAACTAAGAGGGATATTCCAGGAGGAAGACTCAACCCAGCCATTGCCGGTGCCGGGAGCGTGGGTGGAGTTGGAGTCAGTATGCGCGCTGGCGCGGGTGATGATCGGTTTCTCAGGGCAGGCGTCATAGTGCGCGATGAGAGCGCCGTTGAGGGTCACATTGCCGGTGGTCTGTCCATCGGTGCCGATTTCGATTGTTGCGCCTTTCGGGAGCTGGTGCACACAGTCGGGACGAACCAATTCGCCGGGAATCTGCACCCAATGAGATTTGTCCATGCTGGTTGCACTCGCGCTGAGCCTCTCCTGCTGCGCAGCCGCGCGGTTAGAAAGCCCAGAGATGAACATGCCGCACAGCATCGCGGCCATCATCATGAAACCAAAACAGCTTGCCTTGGCTGAATGCGTCGTTTGAGCCGATGGAATTGGTCTGAACTCGTCTGAAGTCCGCGTTCCTTTTCGTGTCGTCATGTCGCTCTCCTGTTTGAGCTGAGTAAGATTTCAGCGTTCACCAGGTAACGCGACAAGCCAGGCAAAACGGGGTCACGGATCGGCCAAAGGTGCCCAAGTTAGGCGAAAGTCCTCACAGCTCCGTCACTTGCGGCTGCTGTTCCTCCGAGCGTCCGCGTACGCAGTGGTACCACCACTGCTGAAGCGCCGGACAATGCGTTGTTAGGCATCCCGTCGTACTTGGCGGAGTCGGCATTCTGGGCGAATGTAATGCCCCTTCCTCTTTAATGGCGGCCATTCCGGCGGTTCCGTCGTTGGCCGTTCCGGACAATATCACCCCAATCGCATTCCCCGCCTGATCTTCGGCCAGGGAACGAAAAAACGTATCGACCGGCATGTGGTGGTGGCCCGCACCGCGGCTTGGCTTTCCTCGGTTAGATCCTCAACTACATCCACATGTACCTAGACCTAGGGTGAATGCGGGATTGAAAACCCATGACCGCCAAGCCGATACTCGCAACGTAGGAGGAAGCCATGCCGGAACGCGAAACAATGGAACGAGCCCAGGAAGACGCTCGTGAAGGAAAATCGCCCTCCACACAGGCGGGAGAATTCGTTCGCGAGGAGATGCACCACATCCGGGAAGGCAAACACGGTGCTAGTTCGCCCCAACAGGCGATTGCCATTGGCCTTTCCAAGGCGCGTCGCGCTGGAGTGGAACTAAGACCGCCCAAGGGCCCGGCTACCTTGCGAAGGAAGGCTGAGCAGGACTCTGCGGTCGGCGAAGAGGCCCGTCACACGACCTCTCGCGCCCGCTCGCAAGCCGTTTCCCGCGCGCTCAAACGCAAACCAAAATCGGACGCCAGCCACCAATCGATCTCACGGCAGGCGAAAAAGAGTGCCGCAAAACGAGGACCGCGTGCTCGCCGCGCTGCCGCGCAAAAAAGCCGCCGGCACCAGGAAGGCAGCATAACTCGATCCACGCTTAGCTGACCCCTCGATTCGGAATCCCAGAAAGACAGAATCCAAGAAACCTAGTAATGGAGGACAAGATCGTGAAACTCAATTCACTGCAAGAGCTTTATCTCGAACAACTCCGAGATCTGTATGATGCCGAGCAACGAATCATCGAGGCCCTTCCTGAGATGATTAAGGCGGCAACATCGAGCGAGTTAAAGCAAGCATTGACAGAACATCTCGACGTCACAAAGGTCCAGGCAACCCGGCTCGAAAATATCTTCACAACCCTCGGCGAAAAACCCAAGGGAGAAAAGTGCAAAGGAATTGAAGGCGTCATTGATGAAGGCAGTAATTTAATCGACAAGGTCGGTGTGCCCGATGTCCGTGACGCTGCGATTATTGCGTCGGCGCAGCGTGTCGAACACTACGAAATGGCCGGGTATGGCACGGCGCGTACGTTCGCGACGCTTCTGGGAGACGCCCAAGCCGCCAAACTTCTCCAACAAACCCTCGATGAAGAGAAGGAGGCTGATCAAAAACTGACTGCGCTGGCTGAACAGATCAATGCAACCGCGGGCAAGTCAGCCGCGAGTGAAAGCGGCAAGACGCCGAGGAAGGTCAGTGCAGCGTAGGTCGATAATTCGACAATCCTCCGCGTTCAGGCCGCCATTGATCTGATCGCGGAGGGTTGACTTACTCCCGTTCGATGGATTGGGTCCGCCCTGCCACCATCGAATCGATCACAATCAGGTATGTCGAGACATCGCCATGATCCGTAAACTCAAATCCGGACAATATCGGTTGTATTCCCGAAAGAAGGATTCCAAGACCGGAAGACGTCGCAACCTAGGAACTTTCGGCACACGGGAGTCAGCCGAAAAGCACGAACGGGCCGTGCAATATTTTAAGCGACACCGATAGCGCGGAAGATGGCCAAGCTCGCATTGTAGGGGAAGGTAGGGTCACCAGCCGAAGGAGCCTCTATTTACAGGGCTGGGGGAAATGTGGTGCCGGGAGGGGGAGTTGAACCCCCAAGGGCCGAAGCCCGGCGGATTTTGAGTCCGCTGCGTCTGCCAGTTCCGCCATCCCGGCACTTCGTGGAAGTGCTTAATTTAAGGCAGTTTTTCTACAATCTCACATCGGCGCCCAAGGCAGCAAATGTGAAACCGTGTAACAAACCGTGGAAGCTTTCGATAATCTCCACAGCTTCGGATCCCCTGCCCATAACGCGTTCTCACCGCGATTTTCGGGGTCAGTCCATTGACGAGTCACAAGAGAGCACCCGTTGGAAATTCTACCACTCATAACAGTTGTGGCCTTCGATTTCACATGAAGCCGGAGACATTCCATTCGACAGAACAGAATCAGTATGAGCCAACGACTTCGATCCCGCTAAGCGGAAGCCAATATCCATTGCGAATGTCGAACTGTCGGCGAGTGGGATGAGGTGGATTCAAACTGCAACAGAGATTGCTATACTCGCGGTCACGATGCACAAGGTCACCATATTTCTTCTTTTGGTTGCGTGTGCGCTAGCACAGCAGCATCCGCGGGACAAAGAGATTCACGATACCGACACACTTGCGTGGTGGCACACTACGGAAGCGTTGTCGGGCGACGAGATGGAAGGCCGCGATACCGGATCGGCGGCATACCAGCGTGCGGCGGAGTATGTGGCGGAGCGGTTTCGCGCTGCCGGTTTGCAGCCGGCGGGCGGTGACGGGACGTATTATCAATCGGTCGCGATGCACGAGGTGGCGGTGGCGGGCGAGGGGACGAGCTTCACCGTGATGCGAACAGACGGCGCCAAGTTGTCGCTGGACTTTCTGCAGCAGATATCGGTTACGCCGGCGGCAAATATGCCGGTAGAGGCGGAGGCGCCACTGACGTTTCGAGGATATTGCGGCAAAGACGCGATGAGGGAAGTCGCCGGGAAAATTGTCGTGTGCTTCGATTCGCACGGCAAAGGCATGCCGAAATCGGCGGAACGCGCTGCCAATGCTCGAGCCGGTGATGCGGTGGGCGTGGTGGCGGTGGATGATCCGTACTTCACGATGGAGCCGCCGCGGTGGCCAGTGTCGTATGCACGGACTGTGGCACTCGATGGCATCGAGCATGCGGCAGGCAAGCCATTGCTGGTGATGCGGCTAAGATCGGATTCGCTGGCTGGGATGATTGAAGGCTCGGGGAAGGATGCAGCGGCGATTCTGGCGGCAGGTGGCCGTAGAGATCCACTCGCATCGTTTGAGATCACGGCGAAGATGCGCGTGCGGGTTCATGTAACGCAGCGAACGTACAGCTCGCCGAACGTGCTGGCAATGCTTCCGGGCGGCGATGCGCATTTGAAGGATGAATTTGTCGTGATTGCGGCGCACCTGGACGGGTTTGGATATGGAACGCCAGTCGAGGGAGACAATTTATATAACGGCGCGCTGGACGATGCGGCGTATGTGGCCTTGCTGATTCAATTTGCCGATGATCTGAAGCGGGATCACAGGACGCTGAAGCGGTCGGTTCTGTTCTGCGCGTTTACGGGTGAAGAAAAGGGGCTGCTGGGGTCGAATTATTTTGTGGATCATCCGACCGTGCCCCTGGCGAAGCTGGCGGCGGATATTAATCTAGACCAGTTGCGGCCGCTGTTTCCGCTGCAATTGCTGACGGCTCTGGCAATCGACGACACAACACTGGGGGATGCGGCTCGGGCGGTGGGTAGCAGCATGGGCATCACACTGCGTGCGGATCAGGAGCCGGAGCGCCGGCTGCTGGAGCGAGCGGACCATTTTCCGTTTCTGCGGATTGGGGTGCCGGCGATTGGTTTTGTCTTTGGATTCGATCTGGGGACCGATGCGGAGCGGCGCTATCGCGAGTGGTACAAGGTGCGGTATCACCGGCCGCAGGATGACCTGACGCAGCCGGTGGATTTTGACGCGGCCGCGAAGTTCGATCAGTTTTTCTACAAACTGACGGAGACGGTGGCGGATTCGCCGGAGCGGCCGGCGTTCAAGCCGGGAAGTGCCTTTGCGCCAAAGGTGCAACCGGGGAAGGGTGAATAGGGCAGAAATATCGCAGCGCACGTCGGCCGCAGGGCCCACGAAGTAGCCTGTGGAATGGTACTTGACAATTCCGGCGGCCATCTACGAAAGTTACTATTCGCAACAAATCGGAACATCGTGCCTTCGACTGCCCTGCTTACCGAAGAGCGTCACCGTCAAATCAAGGAGATCTTGGACCGCGACGGCCGCGTGCTCGTCAAGGATCTCGCCCGGCATTTTCGTATTTCACAGGTTACCATCCGCAAAGATCTGGAATTCCTCGCTCTCCAGGGGGACATCCAGCGTTCCCATGGCGGCGCGTTGCCGCGGGTGCAAGCCGGTGCTCTGCTTGATCCAACGCTCCTCCAGAAAGAGAGACTGCACCGCAGGGAGAAGACCCAAATTGCTCACGCCGCAGTGCGCCTGGTGGAGGAAGGGCAGTCCTTATTGCTTGATTCCGGAACGACGACCACGGCCATTGCGCGCGCTCTGAAGGACAGGAAGGACCTCACCGTGATCACCAACGCCATCAACATCGCGGCCGAATTGGCGGGCACTCAAGTTGAGGTGATCCTGACTGGAGGCGTGCTGCGCAAACAATCGTTTTCTCTGGTCGGGCCCCTCGCAGAGCAATCTCTGCGTCACCTCAGCGCCGATATCTTCTTCCTGGGCGTCGATGGTTTCGATACCAGGGCCGGGCTTTTTACTCCGAATTTGGCGGAGTCTGAAGTGAACCGGGCCATGGTCAAGATTGCCCGCAGGACGATCGCGGTCTGCGACTCGAGCAAGTTCGGACGCCGCAGCCTGTGCAACATCATGCCGGCTACGGCCCTGGAGGCAGTGATTACCGACAAGCAGATCCCAAAGCCGGATTTGGACGCGTTGAAAGAGGCGGGAGTGAAGGTCACTTTGGTGTAGGTTTCTGCGGTTAGGCTCCAATCGTCGAGCAAACTCTTGCCCAGTTGGACAGAGTTGCTGTAACGACTCGAACGGACCCAATGATATCGGCAGTCATAGCCGAGCCGGTGCAGCACATGCTGGGCGGGATGCTTTCCCAGCCCCAATGGTGGAGCACGTGTTTCGTAGATCTCGCAGCCGGTGCGGAATTGTGCGCGGCTAACTCGACGCGCGCGGCCCGGAGGGGAACGGGAGTGGGGTTTTGTGGGCTCCGGGGTTAGGATCTCGCAGACCGCCGCATCAACCTTCAGCTATTTCAAGTCACCGTCGCTGGCGGTAGCACTTTCTTGCTTGCTCATTTGTGACTTGTTCTGCACTAATTTTGCAGCCGGAATTGTGTTCCGTTGCAAACGGTCACCGTGTTCCTTATATGAGGGAACTTCCTGCGACAAAGTCAGAGGTTTGCTCCATGTCCAATCTCGATATCGCAATTGCCGGGGAGATCAATCTTGACTTGATCCTCTACGGTCTGCCCGAACAGATGCCCACCGAACGCGAGCTGCTGGCCAGCAGCTTCGCCATTACGTTAGGCAGTTCCTCGGCCATCCTGGCGCATAATATGGCCGCTCTCGGCAGCCGCGTGGGGTTCGTCGCCAAGGTCGGCGACGATCTGTTCGGAGCCCTGGCGATGGAACGTCTGCGTGAGCGCGGTGTGGATCTCGCGCATGTGGCGCATGGTGCCAAGTCCGGCGTAACGCTCATTCTGCCCCACGGGCGCGAGCGCCACATCCTCACGTATCCGGGCACAATCTCCGAATTGCGCTTTGGCGATCTTGACCTCGATTACTTGGCGTCCGCCCGCCACTTCCACATCTCTTCGCTGTTTTTGCAGCGTGAGCTGTTGCCGCATGTGCCCGAACTCTTTCGGCGGATGAAGTCGGCTGGTCTAACCACCTCGCTTGATACTAACGACGATCCCGACGATCATTGGGGCGGAGTGCTCGAACAGACCCTGCCGTACGTGGACATCCTGCTCCCGAACAAGCGCGAAGCAATGAAGATATCCGGGGCTGACGACCTGGAAACTGCGCTTTCGCGGCTCTCTCAAAAAGTGGAAACCGTTGTGGTCAAGATCGGCGCCGGCGGAGCCATTGCCATCCGCGATCGGCGCCGATTCACCGCGCCGGCCGTGCCGGTCACGGTCATCGATCCGGTCGGCGCAGGCGACAGCTTCGACGCCGGGTTCCTCCATCAATTTCTGCGTGGAGCGGATCTCGCGACCTGCCTGGCCTACGGGAACATGTGCGGGGCATTCTCCACCACTGCCTGTGGCGGCACGGAAGCGTTTCACGACGACGCAGGGATGAGAGAGTTTCTCCGGCGGCACGACCCCGGCAATCAAGAGCGATAGATCTTACCGGCGCATTGTGCCCTTCGACCGCCTCGAAATGTCTGAGCAGACGGGAGTTGTACGCGCTAGTCTCGGACTCAAGAACTTGGCTCTGCGCCAACCAACCTGCCATCCGGCCTGTAAATACAGGACTTACCGGATCGAAGAACGTGAGGCCTTGCAATAGAGTCGCTTGATCCGAGTTTATATTCGGGGTGACCCGGGACGCACCTTGATGTGTCGACCGGCTTTAACACCGATGACCATCCTCAAGAGAATGCGAGTTGAAACGCACATCGAAACCGGTGCGCAAAAAACGTCGCAGAAAAAGGAGACGACATTGATTCGAAAACTCAGGCAAGCCACTCTAGCGACAATCGTAGCGGCGACGCTGCTGTTCCTTGTGCCCATGCCGCGGCTTCAGGCAGATGACAGGGCAAAGTGCCAGCATGCGGTCGAGAGGGCGGAGGCCCGGCTGGATAAAGCGATCCATGACCACGGCGAACATAGTCGCGCGGCCGACGAACGCCGCCGAGATCTAAATGCCGAGCGCGAGCGTTGCTGGAACGAGCATCACCAGTGGTGGAATGGTAGAGAACATCGCTGGGAGACTGAGCATAACTGGGAAGATCACCATTGAGGTCTAATTTAAGTCAGACCGAGCGCCTTCCGACCGTTTGAGAGCACTCCGCTCTTTTTTGGTCCGGGCGTGCGTACGAGCGGTTTGGCTGGAGACTCTTAAATGGATCGTGTCGCTTGATGCGGAGGTGGGCTCTCTGGTCGCGTATACGGCGCCCCAGAGAGCCCATGCATTGCCTACCGTATAAGGGCGATATTGTTGGCGACGAAGGCGCTCTCTCCCGCGACGAACAAGCGCATGGTGATTCGCTCCGCTTTGTAGTGATGCGTGCGGTGCAACAGATATACCGTTCCCATGGCAGCTCCAAACCCCAGGGCTGACCCTGCCGCCTCTCCGGCGGCTCCGCGGGTCACAAACGGACGCATCACCGGGTTCGCCTCTCGAAGGCCCTTGTCCAGGCCGCGCTGCGTGGTAATTGCGTCGGCGGCCACCAGGCCGGCCAGAATGCCAAACTCCAGGTTGCTTTGCGGGGTCCAGAAAGGGCTATAAACGAAATGATGGGCGGACGGACTATCCGGCAGCGATTCGGCGGCTACTGCCAGAGCCTCGGCGTGTGCGGCCCCGCACATCAGAAGAATCATAAGTAGGTATTTCATATTGCCTCCGCAGGGCCCTTTATTTAAGGCTAGGTTAGGGCAGAAAAACACCGAAGTACATGGCCCAAAGCGTCGGCCAGGCTGGCCTGCCGGTAACCTCCTCTTCGAGTTTCGGTAACCCGTTACTGTCGCTGGCCGCCCCAATTCGTCTGTTTCACCCGGTAAATCCCCCAAGAACCAGGGTCGCCGGACCGGCCCGCAAAGCTCCGTGTTCGGTTTTCGTAACCAGTAATGCTTTTTCTGTGACGGGGTTGCGGACTCCCTTAGAATGCGCCCGTGGTACGAGGTTGGGCGGAGCTGATTTGTGAGATACCCCCTCGCCGGCTCCGCCAACCCTCATTTGGATTTCACACCTGCCGCTTCCCCCTGGCAGGACGGTTGGCCCCCAAAACACCGATATATGTGGGAATGTCGAATGTGCGGCTGAGTCTGGGCGCAGCGGGCTGCGATAAGTGGCTTTCTTGCGTTGACTTTAGGGCGACATGGGCCCCCGCAACGTGCGTCGCGCCCAGTGGACTATGCCGCGGACTTCCGCGGCATGCTCGCAGCCACCTGTTTGGCTGCCAGATACCGGATTGCGATCGTGCTTGAGGGAGACAGCAGAGTTGGGAAGACGAAGGCGGCATTCAGGCGGATCGCCAATAGCAGGCAGCCGATTTTCAGATCGATGGCGCGCTCTACAAGCTTCTTTCCTGAATCTGCTGTTTTCGGGTCGAGATGGTGCCGCGCTGACTGCCCGATGGATACCAGAGTGCTCGCATTCTCAGAAAGGGTTGCGACGTACACCTTGGCAACGCCGATGCGCAACCGTTGCACGCGCCGAAACTCAGACGCCGAAAGATTACGCCGAAGGTATTCTTCCTCTTCCGGGTCGGTCAGGTTCTCGAAGGCATCCAGATCGACCGGAATAAGTTGCGACGCATTTGCGCTTGGGCCGCGCTGGAAGTAGCGGCCCCAGAACTGAAAAACCAAAAACAAGACGAATGCAACGGCAATTAGTAACAGCACAAAAACAATAGATATCACGAATGAATTATCCTTCCCAACTCGGCCGTCTCTTCAAGCAATCGCGGTCCCACGGTGGCGGCATCCGGTCTTATCGTTTCCCGGACATGCGCGTAGTAAAGCCAGAGGACGACAGCAACGTGATATGCGCCCATGCTCACGAAGTCTACATGCCTGAATGCGAGTTTGGTCATCAACGTTGCGAATGCTTGCATGAGAGGTTCTATGCCAACCACTAAACCCATACCCACGGTAATTCCGAAAGAAAGGGGGGACATCCTGAGCCCGAGGAACCGGTGCCACAGAAAAACCAGAACGAGACCGCAGACTTGTGCTGCGTACAATGCGTCGATAACTATATACGCCTGTGGGAATCGGTTGCCGAAGATTCGTGAATACAAGGCTCCGATAAACACTACCGCCAGCACAATCAGAACCAGCGTTATCCAGTTCATGATGCGCCCGATTTTACGGCGCATGCTCCGGTTGTGCGCTAGCGGCTCCCCAAACAGCTCGTGCAGGATGCCGAAGTGTAAGGCGGCGCCCCCGGCACGATCGAACAGATCGAGCTTTAGGTAAGTCGCCGTCGATATCTTGAAATGAAACTCTGCTACCGCATACAGGAGGCAAAACTGCAGGAATTCAAAGAGAAGATAAGAAAAGAAAATAGGGAAGCTCTTATGCGATCCCTTGTGTAACATCACAATTGCTACCACGAGTAACAGACAATGCGGAGCGATCCACAGATATTGGTATAGCCAGAAATAGTGTGGGAGGCTCATAAGCTTGAGTCGCTACCGTCCTGAAGAATGTAACACTCAGCACGATAGCGCTCAAGGATAGATGTCACTTGGTTGGCGGCATACAAGGGCCGTCCGGACAGAGGGGGTTCGGGTTCCCGTCAGCGTGCAGTGCTGTGGGGACGGCAGTTAGAGTCGCAATTACCAGGAGGAGCAGCATAAGCTTTGCTTTCAGTGTGTTCACGGCGTATCCTTTCAAGCGTTGAATTGGAAACACGGTGAACGCAGTGTTGAGCCAGTCGCGGTGCGCACGACGCGCAGACTCGCGGGCAGCGGATTTTCGAAAAACGTAGCAACTTACAAAAAGGTGTAAAAATGGCGGGAAAATCGGCGTACGAGGATTTGTGGGATCGGACCCTTGGCAAGATTGAAGGGATCTGGGCGAAACTGGTGTATGTTGCGGAACGCCGTTCCGCGAACGGTACTTACCAGCATTGGGGATTTGAGCGCGCCCACGGGACCGAGATGGCGCAAGAAACGTTCGTGCGAGTTCACAACTCGCTTATCGAAACGGCGCTGCAAACCCGGTTACAGTTGTTGCGGGAAGATCTCGAGCAGACCTGTCGTGCGGACGGAACTAACCCAGTTTCCTACGTGATGAAGCTGACGGCAGCCCAAGGGAGTTTGTTGCCGTCAAATTGCCCGAAGGTGACAAAGCTGCATCTGATTTCGATCCTGAAAACTCTTTCGATTCTCGAGGCTCGCCAGCAACCTGATGTCCGATCCTCATCGCAATCCCTACCACTTGGCCAATGATTTCCGCCTCTTGGGGATGCTTCAGGATTCGCACCGGCACCGACGACAGCGGATGCGGCTGCAAAACCAGCGCATTGAGGCGGGCCGAGCACCAGCAGCAAGTGAAGCCGTCGCGCGTTTCCACGAAATAGATCGGCCTCTCATATTCCGATCGCCACTGCCGCTCCACTAATCGCCGTTTCGACGGATCAACCTGGACAAATGAACCCGGATTCAGAATCGGATACATGGTGTAGTCTTCAATGCCGATATATGCATAGGTGTAGTCCTGTATCTGCAAGCGGCTCAGCATGGAGAACGGGATTGCGCCCCACTGCTGCACCATCCTTCCCACGTCTGTTGTCTCGCGTAGATCGAATCCCGGGTCCATTTTCACAGGAACGCTAAACTTGGCATGCTCGCTATCTGCCCTCACGATGTGGGAGCGCGCCGGCTGCGACGATGCCCACTCCCCGTTGACCCCGTCGATGTTGATTCCATACAACTCCAGCAGGGAACTGACTGGTCTGCGATAAATCGCGGCCAGTGAGTAAAACCGGAAAACGCTCGGAATCACGCCCTTGGTCTCGATGTCGGAAAGCCGGCTCGGTGGGAGCAGATATTCCTCGCTGCCCAGGTGCTGTGAGATTCGATTGCTTGCGCTCTCGACATCCCGCATTGTGAGGCCCAGTTGTTCGCGAATCTTGCGTAAGTCAATACCTGCTGAGAGCATCTACACTCCTGGGGAAGCGCGGCCGATTTCCATCTCAGCGATATTGTCTACGTTCACCGGTGGCGGCGGCGATCAATCCTGATTTCCCTCGATGGGAGAAATCTATCCGTAGATAGGTAGAGCGGTCAAACGCTTTGTGCATGCTTATATCAAGTTTACTCTGCCGATTCAACTATATTTTCGAGTTTCGTAACGGGACTTGCCCAGTATCCTTGCGACGTTTCGCCGATTTTGGCCTCTTACCGCGGAGCGCGCAAGAAAGCCAGCCCCGGCGCATTTGCTCGCCAATTCCGGAATTCGTAAACTGCGCCGGTCGCAGGTGAGCAGGGGACCCCCGGCCGAACCTATAACGCTGGAAACATTCGGATTTAAAGCAGAACGACCGGTCGTTCAGGAGGGAATTTCCCAACCTTCGTTCTTCATTTTCTCGTTGGACCAGTGTTGCAACCGTTCGAAGAGGGCAGGTTCGACCACCACAAATCGCAAACCAGCCCTTCCACCTACGTCGGTCCACACCAGTCGCCCCTTGGCTTGCATTACCGTTTCGCTCTCCGGCAGCAGGAAGCTTACGTCAAGTAGTCCGGCAAAACCCGCCTGATCGTTGACTCCGTCTAGGCCCATGCCTCCGGTACTCAGGTTGACGGCTTGCACCTGCACTTCTTTGCCGGCCGTGTTTCTCAATGTAACTGCGATGTTGACTTTGGCTCGAAAGAACTTCTGCTGTTCCGGGCTGATCGTGCCCAGGGATTGAGAGCTTTCTCCAACGGAATGCCCAATTCCATATTCGCGCAGTTTCCGGCTGAGCGTACGCCGCGAGATTCCAAGCCGTTCTGCTGCCTGTGAACGATGCCCGCCCGTCTGCTCGAGCGCCCGGATGATCATCTGTTCTTCCATATTTTCCAGGTTGCTTTGCGGCAACACCGCCGCCACGTCAACGCCTGATCTGCGCTCTTGCTGCAGCTCCGTTGTCACATCCTCCGCCGTAATCTGCTCATCATCTGAAGCCATGGCGAACTTCGCAACCAGGTTGCGTAGTTCCCGTATGTTTCCTGGCCATGTATACGACTGCAAACAGGCTAGGGCATCCGTTGAGAACTTCTTTTCCGATGCCTTTAGCTTGAGAAAGTGCCGCGCAAGCGCCGAGACATCCTCCGGACGCTCGCGCAATGGCGGAACCCGCAGTTGGAATTGACTCAGACGGTGAAAGAGATCCTTGCGGAATCGTCCTTCCTTCACAGCCAGTTCAAGATCCTGGTTCGTCGCGGCTACGACCCGCACATTGACTGAGATCTTGCGATGGCCCCCCAGCCGGTAATAGGGCGCGCCATCGAGCACGCGCAGCAACTTCACCTGGATTTGCGGTTGTAGCTCGCCGATTTCATCCAGAAAAATCGTGCTCTTGTCCGCCAACTCAAACAACCCCGGCTTGGAGGAGTCGGCGCCGCTGAAGGCTCCCTTTTCGTAACCGAACAGTTCGCTTTCCACCAGATGTTCTGGGAGCGCGGCGCAGTTAATGTCTACCAGCGCTTTTCCACGCCGGTGCGATGATTCGTGAATGGTGCGCGCCACCAGTTCCTTGCCCGTGCCTGTTTCTCCGGTGATCAGCACCGTTTCCGTGTGGCCTGCCACACGGTCCACCAGGCCCATGAATTTGTGCATGACCGGGCTGGCGATCACAAATTCGGTGCCTTCGATCGTTCGCCGCGCCAGCGCAGGCGCCGTCGAAAGCCCAACCTGCGGCCTCGTGGCGGCTGGCTTGGAACTCTCTTCCGTTACGTCAATCGAAATTCCCAGCATACCGGTGGGGGCCGAATCGCGGTCGCGCAAGAGCGTCAGGCAAAGATGAAAGAGAAATCTTTGGCCCGATTTGCAGCGGCCATAGATCTGAGTCTGGAATCGCCCCTGGCTTACGACTGTTGGAATGATAACCTCGCCCAACGGCTGCCCGTCCTCGAACAACTCGGCCAGGTTCCGGCCGATTAACTCCTCCGGTTCATATCCGTATCGGCTCACGCCGAGGTTGCAGGCGGTGATTGTGCCGTGCAGGTCAGTCGAGAAGACGGCGTCCTGCAATTGATCCAGAATGTCGGGTGAAAGGCCGATGCCTTGGGAAAGAGCTGTAGTCGGGTGGCTGTCCTGACTGCTGCCGGGTTTCCGAGTTTTCTCCATGAACGGAGTTGCCTGTGCAGTGAGTCCTTAGGGCTCAAGTCCCGGGAAAGCGTGTCTGACTTGACTTTCTGACAGCAGAACCCTGCCACCACCATGCGGCGTACGCAGAAAGATCAGGGCTCCAAACGATGGTGACACATCCGCAGCGATCGCGCGAAAGTCTTTCAAATGCTGTTAAACCAAAGTAACCCCAATGTTCAGATTCGGCCAAACTGTCGCACCGCGCCAGCCTGTCCCACCCCCGCCTTCTGCGAATCGCTGCGGAATGTCCAGTTTTCAATCACTTCCGCGCTAGCACTTTGGGGGGACAGTTGCTCTATCACGACGTTACGAAATCGGCATTGTCCCGATCGGACCTTGTCATGGAGAGCAACGAATTTATGAAATTGAGAGTAATCATTCCGGTCCTGGTACTCGCGCTGGCGACCTTAGCAGCCGCAAGACAGGACAAACTCGCCCCCGAACTGCAGGCATCATCGCAGCAGGACAACGTTAAGGTCATTATCTCTTACAAGGTTGTTCCCGGTACCGAGCACCTGCGCAAGCTCAATGGTCACGGCGGCCAGGTCACAAAGGATCTGAGCTCACTTCGAGAGCTCGCCGTAACTTTGCCCGCGAACCGGGTCGACGACCTTTCCAACGACGACGACATTGCCTATATATCGCCCGATCGCCCAGTCACTGCTTTCTTGGATACACCCGCACCCGCAATACTCGCCAACTATGCCTGGAATAAAGGCCTGGATGGAAGCAACATCGCCGTTGCTGTCATTGATAGCGGGATCCGTGGTGCCAGTAAGGTCACGTTCAAGGAACTGACTACCTGGAATACCTCCAACTCCAGAATCGTGTACTCGAAGAGCTGGATCAATGACGGGTGGGGAACGACCGACCACTTCGGGCATGGCACGCACGTGGCCGGCCTGATTGGCGCCAACGGCTTCTATTCCACTGGAGCCCTGTATACCGCAACTTTCAAGGGCATTGCGCCCAACGTGAATCTGGTGAACCTGCGCGTCCTCGATCAAAACGGCGCCGGGCAGGATAGCGATGTGATTGCCGCCATCCAGACGGCAATTTCGTTGCAGAAGAAGTACAACATCCGCGTAATCAATCTGTCCTTGGGACGTCCCGTGTTTGAAAGCTACACGCTTGACCCGCTGTGCCAGGCAGTCGAAGCCGCTTACCAGGCGGGCATCGTCGTCGTCGTTTCGGCCGGAAATCTTGGCCGCGACAATTCTTTCCAGAACAATGGCTATGCCACTATCACCGCGCCCGCCAATGATCCTTATGTGATCACGGTCGGCTCAATGAAGATGATGGGAACGCCTGATCGCGCCGACGACCTGATTGCAACCTACAGCTCCAAGGGACCGACGCTGATCGACCATATCGCGAAACCCGATCTCGTGGCCCCCGGCAATCAAATGGTCTCCTTGCTGAGCCTGAGCGCAGTTCTGGGATCGGAATTTACTTCCAACATGGTACCGCTGAGCTCCTATCAGACCGGACCGACCTTTGGTCTTCCCTCTCCTAATTACTACGTCATGAGCGGCACAAGCATGGCAGCGGGCGTAGCCAGCGGCGCCGTCGCCCTGCTCCTCCAGGCCAATCCTCAATTAACACCGGATCAGGTCAAAGCCCGCCTTATGAAGACGGCCTATAAAACCTTTCCGCAGTACAGCAGCTATACCGACCCTTCTACCAGCGTTACTTACACCGACCAATACGACGTCTTCACGGTCGGAGCCGGATATCTTGATATTCAGGCAGCCCTTGACAGCACCGCTGTGAGCGCCGGCCTTGCCAAATCTCCGGCGGTCCAGTATGACCCGACGACGCAGAGCGTATATTTCGTCAACGACAACTTTGCCGTTTGGGGAGGCAGTTCGCCGGACTGGAGCAGTTTCGCCGTCTGGGGCGGCAATGCTTTTGTCAGTAGTGACTTCGCAGTTTGGGGCGGCTCGAACCCGTGGGCCAGCTTCGCCGTGTGGGGCGGTTCGGCTCCCTGGGGCCAGAGTTCAGACAGCGGATTCTTTGCCGTTTGGGGTGGCAGTGCGGTGACAAGCAGCAGCACCTCCACCGGCGATGCCGTCGGTACGCTGATCAATGGCGACAAGTAAAGGGGAAAATGCCCGGGCTGCGGTCCATATGGCTGACAGCCCGGTACGTCTCCTGGTCCGGGATCGGTATTTTAGACCTCTGGCAACCTCACGCGGGGTTACCTCGGTAAGTACCGACGCTCCATCTCACTGCACTACCATCCTATACGAGGAGCGTCCTGGCTCTGTGTCGATGGCAGACGTTCGGCCTGATGAGCCGATTTGTCCCGACCGGACAGCCTGGGACTACTTCCGCGGAGTGTCAGGTACCGAACGATTAAGTAAATGAAGTAATAAGTGCACCCAATTCAGCGTGGCGACAAACGTACGTAATACAGGTCACGCTCTGGTCCCGCACTTGCACTGACGATAAGTGGAGCCCCGGCACGACCTATGTCCATACGGGCCAAACTATTTATTGTCCCAACCGCTGCCGCCGGCATGTGGGTGCTGGCCCATTCCATCTGGCATTGGCAGAGCACCGACCTGCCCCGCTTTTTCTGTTACCTGCTGATCGCAGTACTCGCCTCCGGACTCAAGATCCAGTTACCCGGCATTGACGGCACTATGTCGGTGAACTTTCTGTTTATCCTCCTCGGCATCCTCGAAATGAGCTTGCCCGAAACTCTGGCGATCGGCTGTACCGCGAGCCTCGCGCAGTGCATCTGGTCGGCTCGTCGCAAGCCGGACCCTGCCAAAGTCCTGTTCAATGTATTTAGCATGATGGCGACGGCCATCGCTTTCTCGTATTTCGCCTTTCACCGTCTTGAGGGCGTTCTTGGCGAAAGCACACCTCTGCTGCTCGTTCTGACCGCCTTGATCTTCTTTGTGGCCAATACTCTGCCGGTCACCGTCATCATTTCCCTCACCGAGGGTAAGTCTCCGCGCAAGGTCTGGTCGGAATGCTACTTCTGGTCCTTCCCTTATTACCTGGTCGGCGCCGCAGTGGTGTTTCTGGTCGACTTCGTCAACAAGCATACCGGGTGGCAGACCACCCTGCTGGTTCTACCAGTTATCTACTGGGTCTATCGTTCTTACCGGCTTTACCTGGAGCGCCTGGAAGCCGAAAAAAAGCATGTTGAAATCGAGAAGCGCCACGTCGAGGATGTCGCCAAGCTCCACCTTCGGACGATTGAAGCGCTTGCGCTCGCCATTGAGGCCAAGGACCATACAACTCATAAACATCTGCAACGGGTCCGTGTGTATGCTGTCGAAATCGCAAAGGATCTCGGATTCGCGCCCGAGGAAATCGAGGCTTTGCGCGCCGCCGCTCTCCTGCACGACATCGGAAAACTCGCCGTCCCCGAACACATCATCAATAAACCGGGGCGCTTAACCCCCGAAGAATTCGAGAAGATGAAGATTCACCCGATTGTGGGTTCCGAAATCCTCGACCGCGTCGCATTTCCTTATCCTGTCGCTCCCGTCGTGCGCTCGCATCACGAACGCTGGGATGGAACAGGCTACCCCGACGGGCTCCGGGGCGAAGAAATTCCCCGCGGCGCCCGCGTGCTCTCGGCCGTCGATTGCCTCGATGCTCTCGCTTCCCACCGCCAGTACCGTAACGCCCTGCCCCTCCACGAAGCGATGGAGAAGGTAAAGAGTCTGTCCGGCACCTGGTTCGACCCCGCCGTCGTCGAGATTCTCTACCGCCGTTACCGCGAGCTCGAGGCCATGGCGCAAACCTCTGGAACTTCCGAAGAACCCGGCCTCTCGGTCCAGGTGCGCCCGGAACGCAGAGTCGAACCCGCTGCCGGATACGAGCGCTCCGCACCTGTTTCCAATGCACCCAGCGAGTCCGATTTTCTTTCTTCCATTGCTTCCGCCCGCCAGGAAGCGCAAACCATGTTTGAAATCAGCCAGGACCTCGGCAACTCGCTCAGTCTCAGCGAAACCTTATCCGTACTCTCCATGCGCTTGCGCAAGCTGGTTCCCTACGATTCCATGGTCGTCTTCCTCCTCAAAGAGAACCAACTTGTCCCCGAACTGGTGAGCGGCGATAACTTCCGCCTGCTTTCTTCGCTCAATGTCAGACTCGGGGAAGGCCTTTGCGGCTGGGTGGCGGAAAATCGCAAGCCGATCTTAAACGGCAATCCCGAAGTTGAAGCTGGTTATGTCATCGACCCGGAAAAATTCACCACCCAGCGTTCCGCACTCGCCGTGCCGCTCGATGGACTCAACGGCGTGGTTGGCGTTCTCGCAATGTACCGCGCGGAGCGGGACGCCTTCACCGCCGACCATTTACGTATCCTGTTGGCCGTCAGCTCCAAAATCGCTCTTTCCATCGAAAATGCTCTCAAGTTCCAGCAAGCCGAGAGTTCCGCCGTCACCGATTATCTGACAGGGCTGCCCAACGCACGCTCTCTCTATGTTCACCTCGCCCGCGAACTTGCCCGCTGCCGCCGCACCGGCACCTCCCTGGCCGTCATGGTCTGCGATCTCGACAACTTCAAGCAGATTAACGACCTTTACGGCCATCTTCAGGGCGACAACCTGCTCAAGGATTTCGGTACCCAGCTCAAAGCTACCTGCCGCGGCTACGACTATGTCGCCCGCATGGGTGGAGATGAGTTTGTGGTCGTGGCTCCCGGCCTCCAGCTCGAGGCCAGCGCCGAAAAAGCCAGCCACCTGAATCAACTCGCCATCGAAGCGGGCCGCAAAATCGCGGGACGCAACCTCGTTTCCTTAAGCGTTGGCACCTCGTTCTGCCCGCAAGACGGATTTGACGTCGAGCGTCTGTTGGCCGAAGCCGACCACCGCATGTATTCCATGAAGCAGGTCCATCACGCCGATCCCAACCACAACGCCGAACCTTCGCCTCCCCGTACCCGCGGCGCGAGCGTGAACTAGGACGATCCCATGCTGCTCGGCAAAATCGCGCGTCACTTCGCATCGATTGCCGCACTCGTTTTGCTCGGCGGACTGCTTTCCGCTACCCTCGTACGTCTTGCTCCGGGTTTTGACGCCGACGAGCGTGAATTTGATCCCAACCTCAGTGCGGAAAGCCTGCGCGCTATCCGTGCCGAACGCGCCTCGCAGCACAACATCCTGCACTTCTATGTCGGCTACCTGCGCGGTGCCGCTCACGGCGACCTCGGAACGTCGCGAGCGCTGGGACAGCCCGTTCTGAGTCTTCTGCAGGACCGCTGGCCCGTCACGGCCCGCGTTGCCGGAATCGGGCTCCTGCTCGGTTGGGTCCTTGCTTCCACGCTCGCTTTCATCTCCACCTTCTGGCAGCGTCCCGCGTGCGAAATCTTCGGCACAACCTTGAGTGGCGCCTTCTTGTGCGTTCCCGCGGCCGTGCTCGCGCTCGCATCCGTCGTCTTCAATTCGCCCGGTTACCTCGCCATCGCGCTCATTGTCTTCCCAAAAATCTACCGTTATGCCCGGAATCTGCTCGCCAAATCTTATGCCCTGCCGCACGTCACGGCCGCTCGTTCCCGCGGACTCGGTGAACTCCGCATTCTCGCCCGCCACGTACTCCCCGTCGCCGGACCGCAAATGATCGCCCTCGCGGGCATCACCGTCAGCCTCGCCCTGGGCGCCGCCGTTCCTGTGGAGAGCCTCTGCGGCCTTCCCGGCATCGGACAACTTGCCTGGCAGGCCGCCCTTTCCCGCGACCTTCCTCTGCTCGTGAATCTGACCGTCATCGTTACGCTGGTAACCTTGCTCGCGAACTCCAGCGCCGATGTAATGATTCAGGTACTGAGGCCCCGGGAGGCATGAAACCAGCCCGCTATTTGGCGTGCGTCGTTGTGGTCGCGGTGTGTGCGGTCTCGCTCTCCGCGAACTGGCTTGCGCCTGCCGGCTCTGCGAAACAATTCCGCGAAGTCCCGGATTCGCCTCCTTCTCGCACCCACCTGCTTGGGACTGATGAACTCGGCCGTGACCGGTTCGCGCGCGTGCTCTACGGCACCCGGATCTCCCTGTTGCTGGCTCCCGCGGCCGCCATGGTTTCTACCGCCCTGGCCGCCCTGATCGGCGGACTTGCCGGCTACCTCGGTGGAATTTGGCTCAAGCTGGCGCGTGCCTTCACCGACCTTTTTCTGTCGCTGCCATGGCTGTTTTTGCTGATCACCGTCCGCGCACTCATGCCGCTCAACGTTTCCCCGCTGGTCTCAGTTCTCATCACGTTTCTCATTCTCGGTTTGCTGGGCTGGGCTGCCTCGGCTCGCGTACTCTCCACCAGTGCCCATGCTCTTCGCAATTCCGATTTCGTTTTGCAGGCTCGCGCTTCCGGTCTTGCCGGTCCGAGACTGTTCTTCATCCACGTCCTGCCCAATCTGAAGCCCGTTCTGTACGCGCAATTCTGGATTTCAATTCCTGTGTTCATCCTCAGCGAGGCCAATCTCGGCATCCTGGGTCTCGGTGTCGCTGAACCACTTCCATCCTGGGGCAGCTTGCTCCGTGAACTCGAAGGCCTGCTCTCATTCCGGGAGGAACCCTGGCGTCTGGTTCCGCTGTTTCTGCTCATCTTGGTGATGACGTCGTTTCAACTGCTGTTATCGAACGAGGAGGTGACCGCATGATCGGCCGCCCAGCTTCAACACGGAGACTTCAATTCTCATTCCGGGCCCAGCAAGGGATCTGCTTTCTTCTGCTCCTCTGTTTCGGCTTTTCCGTCGCCGCTCTCGCCCAGAGCGGCGGCCAGTTGCGCTTCTGCCTCCGTACTGAGCCCAAAACCCTGGACCCGCTGCTGGTCGATGATGAGGCCTCGCTCTCCATTCGCTACCTCACCGGAGGCGTCCTCCTGCGCGCTAATCGCCATACGCAGGACCTCGAACCGGAACTCGCCGAGTCCTGGAGAGTCTCGCCAGATGGCAAGAAGATCACTTTCAAGCTCCGTCACGACTTGCACTTTTCTGACGGCACCCCTTTTTCGGCCGATGACGTAGCCTTCACTATTAAGCGCCTCACAGATCCCGCCCTGCATTCTCCCGTCGGCGACGAGTTTCGTGCCGCCGGCAACGCCGTTACCGCCCAGGTGATCGCTCCAGACCAGGTCTCGGTGACCTTCCCCGGCCCCATCGTCGGGATCGATCGAATCTTCGATGAACTTGTCCTCGTGTCCGCCCACTCAACCCGCAAAGAGGCTGCCGTGCTCGGCCCTTTCATGATTGCCGAATACAAAGCGGGATCGAGCGTGCTCCTCGAGCGCAATCCGTACTATTGGAAAAAAGATCCGCAGGGCCGCCGCCTGCCATATCTGGATTCCATCCACATCGATATCCAGCCGAATCGTGATGTCGAGATGCTTCGCTTCAAACGCGGCGAACTCGATCTCATTAACGTTCTTGACACGGATTACTTTGATCGCCTTGCTTCCAGCGCTCCGCAACTCGTGCATGACGCGGGACCATCGCTCGATTCTGATTTCCTGTGGTTCAACCAGGTTGTGACCGCGCCTATTCCTGACTACAAGCGCGGCTGGTTTCGCTCGACCAATTTCCGCCGCGCGGTCTCAGAGGCTCTGAACCGCGGCGACCTTGCCCGCATCGTTTACAACGGCCACGCCCAGCCCGCTGTCGGTCCGGTGTCGCCCTCGAACAAATTCTGGTTCAACAGCAACCTCAAGCCGGAGCCTTATAACCCGCAGGCCGCGCTCGATCGTCTCAAGGCCGACGGTTTCCATTTGCAGAATGGGGTTCTGCTCGACAGCGGCGGCCACCCGGTCGAGTTCTCCATCGTTACCAACGCCGGAAGCAAGCCGCGCGAACGCATGGCTGTGCTGATTCAGGAGGATCTTGGCAAAGTCGGCATCAAGGTCAACTTGGTAACTCTCGATTTTCCTTCATTGATCGAACGCATTTCGCAGAAATTCAATTACGAAGCTGCCATTCTCGGATTCCGCAACGTGGATATTGACCCCAACGGCCAGATGAACATCTGGATGAGTTCGGCGGAGAACCACGCCTGGAATCCTCAGCAAAAATCACCGGAGACCGTCTGGGAAGCGGAAATTGACAAGCTGATGCGCGCGCAGGCCGAGACCTCCGATGCGAAGAAGCGCAAGCAGAGTTTCGATCGTGTGCAGCAGATTGTCTTCGACGAGGCGCCCTTTATCTATCTCGTCAATCTGAATTCGCTTTCGGCAGTGTCCACGTCGGTCGCGGGTGCGAACCCCGTCATACTTCATCCCCAGACTTTCTGGAACGCCGAGCGCCTCATCCTGACCGGGACGGCCACGGCTAAACGTTAAACGCTGACCATGACTGCCAACGAAGCCACCACCGATTCCGCCGCGGCCCTTCTTTCTGTCGAGGTCACGGTCCGCTATCCCGGTAAAGAGCCTGTCTTGCGCAGCCTTTCCCTTGAAATTCAAAAAGGCGAAGTCCTCGGCTTGATCGGCCAGAGCGGCTCCGGAAAAAGCACGCTCGCGCTTGCCATCCTCGGTCTGCTCGGCCGCCAGCGCGCCACCGTCGAAGGCAACATCGTCTTTCAGGGAGCCAACCTGCTTTCCATGCGCGAACGCGAACTCCGCAGCCTGCGCGGAAAAGCTCTTAGCCTCGTTCTCCAGAGCCCGCTCGCTTCGCTCAACCCCGCGCTCCGTATTCGCACTCAGCTTGAGGAAACGTGGCGCGCGCACCGCAACCGCACGGCAACCGTAACTGAGTGCGAAGCCGCCATTCGCTGCGCGCTTACCAGCGTAAGCCTGCCGGACGCGGAGGACTTCTTGAGGAAACGCCCGGCGCAGCTCAGTGTGGGGCAGGCACAACGTGTCCTGATTGCCATGGCCGTCATGCACCGTCCCGCGCTGCTGCTCGCCGATGAAGCCACCAGCGCACTCGATGTCATTACCCAGTCCGAGATCCTGCATCTCTTTGCGCGCCTCAACCGCGAGACTGGAATGTCCATCCTTTATATTTCGCATGACCTGCCTTCCGTTGCCGGAATCTGCCAGCGCATCGCCATCCTCAACGAAGGCCAGATTGTCGAATGCGGCCCCACCAGCGAAATTTTCGCTAAGCCCTCGCACCCGTACACGCGGCGCCTGATGTCGTCGCTGCCGCGCCTTCCGCTGCGCCCCGCAGATACATTGGCAAAATCCCAATCCACCGCCAATCGATAGCTTCACCGCAACCCCAATCAGACTCTCGGATTCGGAATACTGTCCGTTTGGGCTGGGTTGGGTCAGAGGTTTGGTGTTGAAAAGCGCGAGTCTGCACGGCCCTGGTGATGGATTCTGCTTGGTTTGAGGGGGCTCTCGGTTCTACAAGTCAAAAATGCTCGCGCAACCGGGGAAAAACGGGCTTTAGAGCCGCGTAAGTCATTTCGAGTGGGGTGGGACCGGGTGGTCGTCTCTTGTCTTGCCTGCCGACTTTTTGATCAAACAGTTTAGGCGAGCGGACAGGTCGTTCTTACCCTACTTCGACCCAACTACCGACATCTCAGAGCTGCTTTCCGGCAATCCAGCTGCATGCCACGCATCGAACCCGCCGACAACATTCCCCACATTCCTATGCCCCGCGCGCTCCAGCAAACTGCACGCAATCATACTGCGATATCCGCTCTTGCAATGAACGGCCACCTCTCGGCTCGCATCAATTTCGGGTAGTCCCTGCGGAAACGCATCCAGCGCTCGCCACACGGCTTGCGCAATGTGGCCCGAATTCCATTCGCCTTCCCTGCGCACATCGAGAACGGCGAGTCTGTTCGCGCACCCCTGCTCTGCCGCCTCGCGTCGCAACTTTTCATCGAGTTCCTGCACCGAAATCTGCGGCGTTTTCAGCAAAGGGAGCCCTGCCTGCCGCCAACCAGCAACTCCTTCCGACAAATTCCCACGCAGGTCTTCAATGCCCACTCGCGTCAAACGCAGCCGTGCTTCTTCAATTTGAGTACTGCTTGAGCCAATCAGCACCGGCCGGGAATGAATGCCCAGCATCGCGCCGGCCCACGATGCGAATTGTCCCGAAAGCGCGATGTTGACCGACCCCGGCACGTGCCCGGCGGCAAATTCATCGCCCGGCCGGACGTCGAGCACATAAACGCCTTGCTCGAGAAGCGCTTTTACCTCGGATGCGGACAGCGCCCGCAATGGTGGCAAATCTGCCAGAGCGCTTGCTCCCGACCGGTTGATCTCCGCGTCTTCCAGAAAATAATCCGGACGGGCCGGCAGGTTTGCGGTCAGTTGCCGGATGAATTCTTCCCGGCTCCCAATCTGCAGAGCGTAGTTGGTCAGCCGCTCCGTGCCGATCGTCGAGGATTTTTCCGCGCGCATGGCACGCCCGCAAAGTGAGCCCGCCCCATGCGCCGGATAAACCAGCACGGCATCCGGCAGACTCATCAGTTTCTGGTGCAGGCTGTCGTAGAGCAGTCCCGCAAGCTGTTGCGGAGTGTGTGTGCGTGATAGATCGGGCCGCCCCACATCGCCGATGAACAGCGTGTCTCCCGTCAGGACCGCCCACGGTTCCGGTGGCTTGTTCGCAGATGTTTTCTTCTCATCGACGATGCTCAGACAAATGCTCTCGGGAGTGTGCCCAGGCGTGTGCAGTACGCGCACGAGCGCATGCCCGATTTTCACTTCGAAGCCATCATGCAGCGCGACGTGCGGAAATCCGGCCTCCGCCTGTGCTCCGATATAGATGTTCGCGCCCGTCCGCGCCGCCAGTTCCTTGTGCCCGGAGACAAAATCCGCGTGCAGGTGTGTCTCAAAGATGTACCTGATTTTCAGGTCCTGTTCTTCCGCCGCTTTAAGGTAAATGTCAACGTCACGCTGCGGATCTACGACGGCCGCTTCGCCCTCGGAGCCAATCATGTACGAAGCGTGCGCCAGGCACGTGAGATAGAACTGCTCAAAGTACATTTGCGCGCCCCCACAAAGAACGCATTATGTGATGTCGGTGTGAATTATCTCTCAAGCACGCGCCCCTCGTCACGCGTCCCGGCCCTCGGGACGCTAGCCGAAGCGCGGTCTCGCCAGCACGAGCGTGACATCATCCGGTTGCTCTTCGTCCCCGATCCACTCATCGAGCGCGGTGGTCACGAGCGAAGTGATGCGTTCGAGAGGGAGATGACGGTTTTTGCGCACAATCTGGGTCAAGCGCTCTTCTCCGAATTCGCCGTAATCGCTTTCCGGTTCTGTGACGCCGTCCGTGTAGGCAATCAGCAAATCCCCCGGCCCGAGTTCGACCGTCGCCTCCGGGAAGTCCATGTTGTCGAGCAACCCGACCACTGTGCCTCCGCAATCCAGAAGATGCGACGTTCCATCTGCCGAGAGAAGGATGGGCGGAAGATGCCCACCATTGGAATAGGTCAGGCGCCGCGTCGCGCCGTCATACACGCCCAGAAACAGCGTGGCATATTTGGCGTCGGGCGTGCTCTGGTAAAGGTGGTGATTGAGCAACCCGAGCAGCGATGCCGGCGAGAGGTCCAGACTGGAAAGGTCGTTCTCAACCAACCTTCCGCTCCCCGTGATCGACCCCATTGAGGCCGGTTCACGCAGCAAAGGCGTTCCCACGATCGTATATGCGCGCACCGCCGAGTGAATCGTCGCCATCAGCAATGCCGCCGAGATTCCTTTCCCGCTGATGTCGCCGACCGCCACAATCATCTTCTCGGAGTTGAGCGTCAGAAAATCGTAGTAGTCGCCGCTGACGGTGCGCGCCGGACGGCAATACCCGTGCACTTCGAGCGACTCCAGTTGCGAAATTTCCTTTGGAAAAAGCTGGGCTTGCACTTCCTGCGCGATCGACAGTTCGTTTTCCAGCCGTTGCTTTTCCTTCTGTTCCAGAACCAGCCGCTCAATCGACGCCGTCATCGAATTGAACGAATTGGCCAGCGCCGCCAGCTGATCCTTCGATTTCACCGCAATCCGATGGCTGAAGTCGCCCCGGTTTACGTGCATGGTCGCTTCATAAAGATCCGCCACCGATGTCGTGATGCTCCGCGTCAGCTTGGTACCGACCCACAATGCAAGACCCTCGATGATCGCGAAGACCACGGCTATCGAAAACAGGATGTACTCCACCCCCTGGGCGTAATCGCCTAGCACGGCAAACAGCCGCGCATACAGGATCGAGGGCCGTGTTTCCACCCAGGCCAGGGCTCCAGCGCGTTGCCGCTCGCCGGTTGACCAATCCACGACTTGCAGGGGAATCGGAAACGAAATTTGCCGGTCGAAGGTGTTCAGAGCTGGTGGAAGCGTGCCCGCCGAGAAGGTCTGTCCCAGTTGCCGCCCCGCGACGCCTGTTGACGGTTGGCCATCAGCCCCGCTGCCGCGGGTCGCGTCCGAATCCAGCGAAAGACTAATCCCGGTTCTGCTCTCTGACCCGGCCGCCGAATTCGGCGTCGCGTAAAACGTAATGACTCCGAGACTCCCGGCAATATCCTCAATCAGGTTCTTGTCGAGCGGCTCACTGGTATATATCCGCAGTGACTCCGGTTCCTCGGCCACCGTTGCGGCCACGCGCAGGTAAAGCTTGCCATGGTCGCGCACGATATCGCGAAAATCGCCGTTAATAAATGAAGGAGACTCGAATGTGCGTGAGCCTTCCGGTCCTGCGCAATTCGGCTGCGGCTGATCGCGATACCACGCGCATACCTGTCGTCGTGCCCATTCCGGACGGCGCGGACGGGCCAGGCCGACAATCCTGCTGTCGATCTGTCCATTACGAAGCTGGTTCAGCACGCCCCGTGCCATCGCGCGGTTTGACGCCTCCATGCTGTGCAGATGCGTGGCGATGTCAGAAGTCACTACAAAACTGGCAAACTGTCCCGCAAAAAGATATAGCGCGATGATCGAGATCACTACCAGCAAGAAAACTGGAATCACGCCAATAAAAACATAGGTAACGATTAACCGGTTGCGCAGGCGCCACAACAGATTGGCGCGCAGCCATCGCAGGCCTGCGATCGCAAACAAAACAATGGCCAGTAGGCTGAAAAATATGATCCAGGCCGTCAGGCTGGCTGAGACGGCCGGCCAAAGATGGCTGGTCAACAATTGCACCACGAACACGAACAGGTCGAGAGCCAGCACGTAGAGCGCAGCCCAGGCCGTGCGGCTGTGCGGCCACAGGTCTCGATCGCGAAGTTTGCTCTCGAGTTCGACGGAGATCAATCTCATGCCGCTGCCTAACCCCGATCCTGACCAACAATTTATATGGATCGCCGCGTCTTTAGGAAGGTTCTGATTAAATTTCTGGAATCTGCGTGCCCCTGACGCAACCGCATCGGCGTTTTCAAATCTCGGGATAGAACTCGAAAAAAGCCGCCAGACTGGTTCTAAGCTGCTGTTCGATCTCTTCCTTGCCACCCTCGAGGATGTGCATGGTGACGCGCGCTTCCCGGCCGTTCCTGAGCTTTATGGCGGCGTCGCCGACTTCGGCGACTTCATCGGCGGGCAAAAGACGCATGCCATACACCAAGGTCAGATTTGCCATCTCTAGATTGTAAGCCTCAGGACGCCGCCGGAGGGCTGAGAGTCGGTCGAGGAAGAAGAGAGAAAGGATTGCGCGCAAGAATCCCGCCATGTTCGCATAGCCCGGCGGTCCCCGTTGTCGGTCTCGAATTACAGCTCCGGCCGTGCACGCCTGGCTTAGCATCACGTCCGTCGTTCTTTATCCCGGTGGCCATTGCAGGGCGCGGCCGCCGATCAGATGCACATGCAGGTGGAAAACGGATTGTCCGGCTCGCGGCCCCACATTCAGCACGGTGCGATAACCTTCCTCAATCGACCGGTCGTGCGCAATACGAGCGGCCGCCAGATGACAGCGCCCCACCAATTCTGCATCTTCTGGCTTTGCTTCCTTCAATCCCGCAAGGTGTTTCTTGGGAATCACAAGCACATGCGTCGGTCCTTGCGGGTTGAGATCCTCAAAAGCAAAGACGTGTTCATCTTCGTAGACCTTCTTGGAAGGAACTTCGCCACGAATAATGCGGCAAAACAGACAATCTGCCATCGCTTCACCTTCCGCCGCCCGAAAGAACTGTCTTCGAGCTAGTAGGCCGGGTCCCGATCTTATCCGGACATACAACGATAACACGCTCACTAACTTCCAAGATATTAAGTTGGCTGTTAGATGGAACTTCTAGTCCAGCCGAACCAGAAATGCCGGTGCCGCGGACTCCTGCATCTCCCGGATAACGCCTTCGGCGCGCCCCCGATCGTCGTCGCGAACCCGCACCCGCACCCACCAGTCTCCCGTTGGACTGGCAAACTTCAGAACCTTCGCGGTTTGATACCGCCGTTGCAGATGTTCGGCAAGGTCGGCCGCGCTTTGTTGATCGGAAAATGAACCAATCTGCACCGCCCATCTTCCGCCTGTTTCCAGAGACGCGGGCGCCTCCAGCACTCGCACGCGGACTTTCGCTGTTCCCGGCAAGTAAACGTCCAGTGCTTTGGCCGCGGCGAAAGAGACATCAAGAATTCGCCCTTCCACAAACGGTCCGCGATCGGTGATTCGCAGTACTGCCGAATGCCCGGTCTTTACATTAGTAACTCTCACCATCGAGCCCAGCGGCAGCGTCAGGTGCGCTGCTGTCATGGCGTTCATGTCGTACACCTCGCCGTTCGAGCCGCGGCGGTTGTGGTAAGGAGCCCCATACCAGCTGGCCATCCCGGTCTGCTCAAAAATCGGCTTGCCTTCGTTCGGAGCCTTCTCCGTTTCGACGCGTTCTCCGCTGCGGCTGGAAGGTACATCCGGTCCCGCGGATTCTTGCGTTGAGATGGCGGGCGGCGCTGGAACCTGTACCGGCGTTTGCTTATGGGTACAACCGGTTAACAGCCCAATGCCCAGGCAGCACAGTGCCAGCCTGCTCCGCACGCGCTGCGTTACTATGCCCTTCAAGATTTGTTGTGCTGTTTCTCGAGGTATTCGGCGAACTCCGACAGTTTTCCCGCTGCCTTGCGCAGCGCCTTCGAGGAGTGCCCCCGAACTGCCGGTACCACCTCGTTGTTCAAATAAGTGACCAGCTCCGCCGTCTCCTTTTCCAGGGTTTCGGCGATGTTTGCCATCGAGCGGTTCAGGCGCTCCGAGGCTCCTCCCGCTTTCTTGTCGAATTCGGTCATGGCTATTCCGCCCGTGCAGCTCTGTTCTCACGCCTGCTTCGCGGTTGCCGAGCTTCTTCATTATCCTGAGCTTTTCTCTGCCGGTCAATCCTGCGGAATCTGTTGTGCCACGTGCGGCGGGTTCGGTCGCCTTCTCGACCGGCGGTCCTCCTCCCGAAATCCCGGCCCGCTCGCGATACAATTCCGCCATGCGTGTGAACACCATCCCGAGGCCGAAGTTGCCGCGTTTGCTGCTTGCGCTGGTCGCTGCCTTAACGCTCGCTGCCTGCACACTTTACGGAGAACACCCGGCGCGCTCCATCTCCGAGGCAACCGGTGGCGAGGGCCTGGAACGCATGTTTTGGAAGAGTCTCGCCGCCCAAAACTGGGTCGAAGTCGAGCGCGCCTTGGCCTCGAATTACAGGGGCGTGACTCCAACAGGAACGCTGGATCGCGAGGCGACTCTCGCCCTGTATCGCCAGTGGCTGTTGAAGGACTATTCCATCGGCGACCTCAACACAGAACTGAACGGAAGCACGATCGTAGTGACTTACAACATCACCCTGAACGGAACCGCCTCTTCTCAGCCGTTTCCTCCCACGCCCCAGCGCATGATGACGGTTTGGCAACAGCAGAAGGCCGGATGGGTCGTCATCGCCCACGCCGTCAGCCAGTAATGCGCGCGGCGACCTTGACGGCCAAAGGGAAACAGAGACTCAAGCCGCATATCGCGACTGCTGAGCTCGTCGGCTTTCGCCGCAAGCTCCTCGCCTGGTACGACGCCAGCCGCCGTGACCTGCCTTGGCGCCGGACACGCGACCCTTATCGCATCTGGCTGTCGGAAGTCATGCTGCAGCAAACGCGCGTCGCCGCGGTCATTGAGCACTACCACGCGTTCCTGGAGTGCTTTCCCAATCTCGCGACCCTGGCCGCCGCTTCCGAGGAGGCCGTCCTCGCCTCCTGGAGCGGACTGGGCTACTACCGCCGCGCGCGCATGCTCCATCATTGTGCCCGCGAGCTTGTCCATTCTCACGGCGGTCGATTCCCTCGGACCGCCGAATCTCTGCGCGCTCTGCCCGGCATCGGCCCCTATACTGCCGCCGCGATTGCGAGCTTCGCCTTTCACCAGCCCGCGGCGGTCGTGGACGGCAACGTCGAACGCGTCCTTTCGCGGCTGGGTGCCCGCAGACTGACTCCGTCCGAAACTTGGCAGCGTGCGCAGTTCTTCCTGTCTCCTTCACGACCCGGCGATTTCAATCAGGCGATGATGGAGCTGGGCGCAACCGTCTGCCCGCCGCGTGATCCCCGTTGCCAAATTTGCCCCGTTCGCCAATGGTGTTCAGCGCAAGGCAAGATCGCCGTGGCAAAACCCACCACCCGCCAGCAGCGCAGGGAAGTCTGGTGCCTCCTCCATCAGCGCGGTCGGCGAATCCGCTTGATCCAGCGGCCGAAGACCGTGCCTTTGATGGCCGGAATGTGGGAACTCCCGCAGTGGGCCAACCTCCCTCATCCTTCTGCCGGCGCCTGGCACTGGCGCACATTCCGCCACTCGATCACCGTTACCGATTACACTGTTCATGTGCTCCGAAATTGGCCGCCCAAGGGCGCTCTGGCCGGGCACGGAGAGTGGATTGCCATTGACCAGATCGCGGCGCTCCCCATTACGGGCCTGACCCGAAAGATCCTGCGCGCGGATGGCATCATCTAACTCTGAGGTTGCAAGGGCATTTCTTCGATGAAATGGCTCAATCATCTGTTTGGAGGTCCGAAAGATATGGTTGCATTAGCGGCCGGAACCAAAGCCCCGGATTTTTCTTTACCCGCGCTTGACGGCAGTAAGTTCTCATTGTCCGAAGGTTTGCGGCAGGGTCCCGTGGTAGCTGCCTTCTTCAAAGTCTCTTGTCCTGTTTGCCAATATGCCTTCCCGTTTTTCGACCGCGCCTATAAGGCTAATCGCAACCACAAGGTCACTTTCGTTGGCATTTCCCAGGACAATACCCGCGAGACGGCGGCCTTCCTGAAAGAGGTCGGCGTAACATTTCCTACCCTCTTCGACGATCCCAATGGATATGCGGCTTCGAACGCCTATGGACTCACGAATGTCCCGACGTGGTTTCTGATTGGACAGGATGGCACCATCGAAATCTCGAGCGTTGGGTGGGTAAAAAAGGACCTCGAGAATTTGAACGCCAGGCTCGCCTCCCCGCAACAGGCCGCTCCGCCGCCTCTGTTTCTCGCGGGGGAAGATGTGCGCGATTTCCGCGCTGGTTGAGGGTCGAAAAACTGACCCCGCGGTCGCGGGACAAAAAAACGGCGCAAACCGCAACCGGCTGCGTCATTGCTTTACAAGGGTTACCTCGGTGCAATGGAGCAGGAGGTTACGCACACCAGATTCTCCACGCCGGGTTCCGTCCCTTGTTCTCGTTCCCGGCGCAGGTACACGGCCCTCCGATGGTTCTGGCCGAGCCGGAATCCCCGATACAATCGAGCTGACACTTCTCGCAACAAATCTACTGCCCATGGGGGTCCGATGAAGTTTGGCCCGAGCTCCATTTTCGCTAGTGTCTTACTGTTGATCACGGCCGCCGCTGCACAGGAAAAATCGCGAAAATCCCATGACGGGTCCTACCTTCCCCCCGCCGCCATTGCCGCCCTGCAAGACATTCGCAAGGAAAATATCGAAACTCATGTGCGCTTTCTTTCCCACGATCTGCTCGAGGGCCGTGGTACCGGCACGCGAGGCGGCGATATTGCTGCGCAGTACATCGCAGCCCAGTTTGCTCTCTACGGATTGAAGCCCGCCGGCGATAATGGCACCTATCTGCAGAAAGTCCCTCTGGTTGGCATCACCCCGGGCGCGGACACACGTTTTTCGCTGGTTGCTTCCGCCGATTCCCCCGGCTCTCCGGCTCCCATGGACCTCAGGATGCTCGAGGACTACGTGGTCTATGACCAGACCCAGCAAACGGCCTCAGATATTGACGCTCCCATCGTCTTCGTCGGTTACGGCATCGAAGCTCCCGAGTATTCCTGGGATGACTACAAGGGCGTCGACGTAAAAGGCAAGGTGCTGCTGATGTTGGTCAATCAGCCCTCCAACGATCCAAATCTGTTTCATGGCAAAGCCCTCACTTATTACGGCCGCTGGACCTACAAATACGAAGAGGCTGCCCGCCGCGGAGCCGTCGGCGCAATCCTCATCCACAAGACTGAAATGGCCAGCTATGGCTGGCCGGTCGTGCGCAATTCCAACTCCGATGAAAAGGCTTATCCCCAGCTCGATGGCTCGCCCAGATTAAAGGCGGCAGCCTGGATTCAGCTCGAAATAGCTCGTAAACTCGCTTCCTCCGCCGGCCTCGATCTCGATAAGATGATGGCCGATGCCCAATCCCGCGACTTCAGGCCGGTGCAACTCCCCGTGCGTTTGTCGGCCCACATCACCAGCAAAGTCCGGCCGTTTGAATCCAACAACGTGATTGCCGTTCTTCCGGGCGTTGGCGCTCTCAAAGACGAAGGCGTAATGTACACCGCCCATTACGACCATCTTGGGATTCGTCCCGGTATGCCCGGCGACAACATCTACAACGGCGCCATGGATAACGCGACCGGCTGTGGCATTCTTCTCGAGGTTGCGCGCGCTTACTCTGAAGCCCGGCAAAAGCCCCGCCGTTCAGTCTTTTTCGCCTCGGTTACGGCCGAGGAACAAAGCCTGCTCGGTTCTGAATATCTGGGCAAGCATCCTCCCATTCCCGCTGAAAAAATTTCACTCGATCTCAACTACGACAACGTCCGCCCCCTGGGCTCTCCTGAGGAAGTTGAAGTCTCCGGCGCCGAGCGCACCACATTTTTTCCGTTTGTCCAACGAGCCGCAGAGGACTTCCGCTTCAGAATTCGCCCCGCCGCACACCCCGAAGCCGGCTACTACTACCGGTCCGACCACTTCAGCCTGGCGCGGGTTGGAATTCCAGCTTTTTCCATCAATGAGGGGATCAAGTTCAAGGGCCATGACGATGCCTGGGGGCTCGCCCAGGATGATGACTTCCTCCACCACCACTACCATCAGCCGAGCGACGAATATCATCCCGGCTGGGATTGGACCTCCGATGCCGCAATGGCGCGCTTCGGCTTCGCCCTCGGCTGGCAGGCGGCCAATCAGTCCCGCCTCATCGAGTGGAAAAAAGGCGACGAGTTCGACCGCGCTCGGCACTAGCGTGGAAGAGCGGCCCCTTGAGGGTCGCGTCCGCCGCTCGAATCCGTGTGGGCTCAGTCTCGGTGTCGTTTTCTTTGATCCGAGTGCTTTCTTCTGCAGACCGTCTAGTTGACCGGAGCTTTCTTCAATTTGAGCCAACTACCCTAAACTACGGTAACTTTTCGCCATCGCCCGAGCATGCTAACCTCCTTTTTGTAGTGCCTTTTCAGTAACTTGTGGGTAGAGCGACGGCGTTTGCCGAACGCGGGCGTGCCGTTCGTTCGCCACCGCAGCTTCCCGCCGAAAACAGCATGCCCAAGGTCCCGATCTTCCGGTTGCGTAGTTCCGTACCGCTGAACCGTCCCGATCTCCGTTACCATCGGCCCACGCTCGCCTTCAGCGACTTGCAACTGGGCGTCGACAATCTCCGCTTCGACGTTTTTCTGAGTCGCCGTGTCACCGCCGACCTGAGCTTCCACCTGGCCCGCTACCTCTGCCGCTTTGGCGAGGTCGAAGGCTTGCTCGAGATGGAAGTTCCCTCCGCCCATCCGTCGAAATTGCAGCACCCGATGGCCACGGAGAACGCGCGCAAGGCTGGTCCGGCCGACCTGAAGACAACGCTGATTTCCATTCATCAGGCGATTCTGACTCGCGCCAAAGCGGAGGCCAACCCTTCCATTGATCTCCTGGGGCGTCTGGCAGTCCTGAAGTTTATTCGCCTTGAATTGCACGCCCAGTTTTCCCGGATCCTCGAACAGTGCCGAATGAAATCCAAGGCGCTTGAGGGTCTGCGCCAATCCACCATGGTGCAGACGCAGGAACGAGTGTCCAGATTTCATATCCGCAAGAAAATCATCATCCGCCGCGCCGGCCAGGAAGTCTTCCGCGTGCTCCGCGATATCGAGAAGGAGACACTGGCTCGCACCCGCCGCTCCCTTCTTGGCGAACTCCCGGCCGATACCTACCGCCTGTTTCTCAACCCGCTGATTTTCACCGATGACGGCCGCGACGATTACCTCTGCGCCGAGCACTACTACATGTTCGGAAATTTTGAGAGGGATCTCGACCGTTTCTCCAGCCTTCGCGACCATGCCCTCACATTCCTGCGCGATTTGGGCTATGGGGAAGGTTTCGACGATGAACACCTTGAGCAGGCTCTTAACGTCCCCGAAAATGCCATTGCGCTCGTCGGCTCCGGCAACGGCGAAGATGCCTCCGACGAGGATCGTAACCGCAAGGACCGTCTCGACCTCTGGACCCGTCAACTCCACCGCGACGGCCTGCTACCCCATATCATCGCCTCCTATGAAGCTGTTCCCCTCCTTGGCGAATATGCCCCGCACGTGAATCCGCAGCAGCTCAAGAATGCCCTCATTGATCCCGAGGAAGCCCAGCGCGTCGAGGCCGTCGTTGCCGAAGGCCGTCTGCATTCCGATCGCCTGTTTGCCGCCATTGGGCGCGTGGCCTCCTGCCGAGGCAGCGAGCGCGCCCGTTTTGCCGCTCGTCTTCTCCGCGACCTGTTCTGCTTTCACCGCGATCTGCGTGGCTTGGAGGCGGTCAGCGCCGGCTTCGACAGCATCAATCTCGTGACCGACAACAAGGTCAGGGAGCTTTCCACCCTCAACGGCATGCTCTATGAGTTCCTCCCGCCCGAGGACCAGAAGCCCGCCGAAGACCGCGTTCTCGACCACGTCATCCTCAAGGCCGATGTCCGCGATTCCTCTCGCCTGACCCGTTCGCTGATGGAAAAGGGCATGAATGCCGCTTCCTACTTCAGCCTCAACTTCTACGACCCCGTCAACAAGCTGCTCGCAAAATACGGCGCCAGGAAAGTCTTTCTGGAAGGCGACGCCATCATCGTCGCTTTGCTGGAGCACGAAGGCGAAGCCCAGCTCGCCGTCAGCCGCGCTTGCGTTCTGGCTTGGGAAATCGTCAACTTGCTGCACGGCTACAACGAGCTTCTCCTCCGCGCCGGCCTGCCGCCCATCGAGGTGGGGCTGGGAATCGCCTATCAGAATTCGCCACCCCTTTACCTGATGGATGGCGAGCACCGCATCATGATTTCCGATGCCATCAATGAAAGCGACCGGCTTTCATCCTGCAGCAAGCGTGTCCGCAAGCGCGTCGCCGATGCCGCCGGCGTATTCCAGGTGTATACCGTGCAAATTGGAGGCGGTCAGGGTGCCGGGGAGGCTAGTGAGGACCTGCGGCTCAACTACAATGTGGGAGGTATCTGCCTCAGCGAGGCGGCTTTCCGCAAACTGCAACAGGAAATCTCACTCACCTCGTGGACAGCCGATTTCCGCATTCCCGGTTTCGAAGGTCCCTGGGTTGACCGCGAAGGCTGCTTTTTCGTGGGAACTGTGCCGATTGCCAGCGGCGTGTTTCGCACCATCGCGATCCGCACCAGCCGCGTCGCCCAGGTCGACGTGCGCGATCTCTCCATCCTGCACTGGACCGATCGCTGTTACTTCGAAGTATGCGCCAACCCCGCCGTCTATGCCGCTTTCGGCGATGAAAAGTCCGCCGTAGCCACCAACCCGTGAGCTATCCGCGTCACTTCCCTTTGATCCGAGAACTGGGAAACTAGAACGCCTTCCTTACCCGGAACGGAATCTCCACCACCGCTTCCACCGCAACCGGCTTTCCCGCGCGCAATGCCGGCAGAAACCTCCATCCTCTCAGCGCGCTTATCGCCCACGCGTCCAGTCGGTCATCCGGGCTGCTTAGCACCCGAATGTCGTCCACCAGCCCATCGGCATGAATAACCGCGTACAGCGTGACCGAGCCATAAACGCTGGCGCGAATCAACTCCAGCGGATAACCGGGATCGGATTTTTCCGTCGGCATCGGCTGCATCAGGTCTCCCTGTTTTGGATCCGGCTGCAATTCCGCAAAATGCATGACCCAGCTTCCCGTCGAGGAATTCAGGTTCGGCATGTTAAGCGTCGTCCCATAAGGTCGTCGGTCTCCGAAAACCTCCCGGTCAGCCGTCGTCACCTTGTCATCGGCAATGACTGCCGCAGATCGCCGCCCCCTTGCCTCCGCCCCAGTTCCTGCCGCCGCCACTCCGGCTCCGTCGCCATTTCCGCCCGAGGAGCCATCCTGCGCTACCGCTGCCGTCACTCCTGGAACCGCTCCAACATGCAGGCCCGCCGGCAACGATCCATTGCGATTTTTCAATCCGTTGCCGTATAAATCATTCCCCGTGGACCTGAAGTCCGGTGTGCCTGCCCCTCCCGCTTTCCCCTGTGGACCGGCCGCAAAGGTCCCTCGCCGATTTCCCGCCGGCATGGCCACCGGCCCGTTCGGCATCACTGGATGTATTCCCAACGCGACTAACCGGCCCTCGCCGCCTCCCGCTGCCGCGCTTCCTGGCACGCTCGGCGGAGGCGCAACCGCTGCCGCGCCCGCAGGCACGAGATCCCGGCCGCCGCCCTGCCCGCGCCCGTACAGAGCGTGTTGTTCCTCTACCGCCAGTTGCGGAGCGGGCGCAACCACCGCGCTTGGACCAATATTGATCTGCCCGGCACGCCCCTTCGCCGGTATGATCAGCTCTGGCGGTGGCGCGATCACGCCCGTCTCTGTTCCGGCTGGTCCAGGGGCGCGTTCGCGCTTCACTTCCGGCGGCGGAGGAATGATGTCTGGTTTCAGCGCTGCTTGCGTTACCCGATCGCGGGCAAAATCGACGTCCGGCGTCGGCGCAACTACCTGCGGATCGGGCGCCTGGCTGCGGCTGGAAAGCGAACTCGTAGCCCTGAGCGGCACCATCGGTGCCACTGCTCCCGTCGCCACAATGTTCGGCAGGGACACATCGTGCTCGAGCCTCACATCTGGAGGGGCGACAATCGTCTGCGAGCGGTTGTCGGCTTCACGCGGAACTGACAGGATCGGCTGCTTGGCGAGTACCGGTTCTCCCGCCTGCGCTTTGGGTACCTCGGCAGTCCCGGTGTCGAGCGGCGGCAGGTACTCTTCCGGCGAATAGGTGATCAGCGACGACCGGTCAAACGGCGTCGGACCAAGAATCTTCTGCTGCCGCAGCCAGACTATGGAAAGCGTCCATATCAATACGAGCGCGCACGTGTGCACCAGCGCTGATTCCAGGAACCGTTCCCAGGGTAGTCTCTGCTCGACGAACACATCCTTCCACATGTCAAATTCCCGCATTCGAGCCCGTGCCATGGAATGCGCGCGCAGCGTCTCGCGAACTCCATCCCTGAATTCCGCGCTCGCCGGATCGTGTTCCACCAGCAGCTTTACGATTTTTCCCCCAGGAATTTCCATCCGTGGATACGACAGCTTTCCAGCCAGTTCCCTTGATCGCGCCCGCCTGGCAGGCGCTTTGGGCGTTCGGGGAGCGGTTTGCCCGGGCTGGCAATTAGCACGATTATACTGGAACCCGGCCGCCCGCCTCGGTCGCTAGTTCATGGTTCAGTCGAGGTCTTTTATGCCCATTCGAAAACAGCACCTCATCACAGTACTGTCCGCCCTTGTTCTTTCTGCCGGCCTGCTGGCCCCTGCCCAGAAGCCCCCCGCGCCCGCTACGCAAAAAACGGGCCCTGACTATTCCGGCATGTACAACTTCCTCCGCGATGGCGAGTTTGTGCAGGTTACGGTCGAAGACCATGGACGAGTCACCGGCTTCGTCTCGCGTTACGGTGACACCGACAGCGACCGCGGCGTTTTTCTCGATCACTTCTTCAAAGAGGGCAAACTCGACGGCAATCGCCTTGCCTTTTCCACCGAAACCGTTCATGGTCTCGCCTATGAATTCCGCGGTACCATCGAGCGCGGCGACGGCAAGAATCCCGGCGATGAGGCCTACTATGTGCTGGCAGGAACTCTTACCGAAAACAAAATGGACGCCGGAAACAAGACCTCATCGCAGCCGCGTACGGTCGCGTTCAAGATCTTTCCTCAGGATCTGGGTTCCGACGCGTCAAAGAAATAGCGTCTGTTTCTCACCGGCTATCGTATGCAGCGCGTCCGCGTGGTGGTCTGGTCACCGGGTAGAGTAGGGAGGCGATTCGCGGGGACGTTCCGGCGCGCCCGATCGTCCGCACGAAAAACAGTTCAGGCCTATGCGCTTGCAGGTTGCCTTTCTTCAGGACGTTACACTTTACGGAAAGGTCTGCATGAGCAAGGGCGGGCGCGCAGCGTCACCCGGCAATCTCGTCCGTCACCCGGGGCGCGCTTTTTAACCCCTGT
>Ga0335080_10000291_pt1 | contig 45590 bp, 34 predicted proteins | sample Lox_Sample_34_FD_206720 | JGI IMG/M metagenome (GOLD analysis project Ga0335080, IMG submission 206720) | Soil microbial communities from Loxahatchee National Wildlife Refuge, Florida, United States - Lox_Sample_3.4 | ecosystem: Environmental > Terrestrial > Soil > Wetlands | place: USA... | reverse complement strand
GCACAAGCCATCCCGGCCGGCCCGCCGCCAACGATGACCACATCGGCCGGCATCTGCGGGCGCTCCACACCGTCGACAGGTTTGCGGAAGATCAACATGAAGCCCTTTTCAGTCGTGCTATGCCGTCCGTACCCGAAGTCCGAGAGCGATCACCAACCCCAGAACCAGCATCTCTCCGAGCCCTGTCAGGAGTCGATAGAGATGGAGACTGAAAGGCACGCGCAGCATCATCCACTCTCCGGCTACTCCCATTGCGACGCGGAACATCCATACCAGAACTCCGAAGCTGATACCCCTGACAAGCGCTGTCTCTCCTGGCAGGCTCTTGAATAGCACCAGGAAGACCCCGGTCAGCACGAACCCATACGCAAGGTCGATCGCGACTCCCGCGGGTGCGTTGACGGAAGTTCTGGCAATCGGCCGGTAAACCTCAAGCAGTCTCCGAGCAAGGGGATTCGCGTGGATCAATCCATCCATAACCGCGAACAGAAAGCCGGAAAGCAAGCTCACGGCAACGCATCTCGTCACAGATACCGAATCTGTCATTCGGCACCTCCTCGCAGCCTATCCTCCAGCCTTGGCCTTCTTCACCTCTTCAATCAGCGGCGGAACGATGTCGAACAGATTCCCCACCACCGCGTAGTCGGCAATCTCAAAAATCGGCGCTTCGGAATCCTTGTTCACCGCGATGATCGTCCGCGATCCCTTCATGCCCACGATGTGCTGAATCGCGCCGCTGATGCCGAGCGCGAGATAAAGTTTAGGCGCGACCGTCTGCCCCGACGATCCAATCTGTCGATCCATCGGCAGCCATCCCGAGTCGCAGATCGGACGCGATGCTGCCAGGTCTCCGCCGAGCGCATCGGCCAGTTGCTTGGCGATCTCGATATTCTTCTGCTCCTTGATGCCGCGGCCCACGGCGACGATGACCTCCGCTTGCGTGAGATCGACCGCTTGCTTCGCTTCCTTGAAGACTTCCTGCGGCTGGTTGCGGATCACGCCCTCGGCAACCTCGACACTCACAGTCTCAACCGGCGCAGCGCTCGCCCCCGCCTCGGCCTTATCGCCGCGGAAGGCGCCGTTCTGAAACGTCACGAACCACGGAGCATCGCTGGTGAAGCTGACATCCGCCGCCAGCTTCCCCTGGAACATCTGCCGTGTGAACACCAGCTTGCCGCCCTCATGCTTGAACCCGATGCAGTCGCTGATCACCGTACGCCCCATCGCTGTCGCAAGCTTGGGCACAAAGTCGCGCACCTGATACGTGTGCGGCATCAGCACCAGCTTCGGCTGATTCGACGCGAGGAACTGCTTCAGCACCGCGGCGAACGCGTCGGGCGTGTAAGGCTCAAGCTTCGCTGACTCGATGGCATACACCTTGGCGAGCTTCTTGCCCGCAATCTCCGGGGCGATGGACGCAACTCCGCTGCCCACAACGGCAGCTTCCAGCGTCCATCCGGTCGCGGCGGAAATCGCCTGCCCGGCAGTGATGGTTTCCCACGATGCACGATTCAGCTTGCCTTCACGCTGCTCAACCACGACGAGAATCGTATTGGCCATAATCAGCTCTTAGCTGCTAGCTCCTAGCTTCTAGGGAAAACCAGTGGGTGCCCCACGTCTCGCCGCTGTTGCGAGACGTGGGATTTCCCGCCATAGATCACTGTTCCTACAGCACCCTCAACTCATTCCTTAGCTTGTCCACCAACTTCTTCGCAATCTCCGCGGATGTACCTTCAATGTGCTCGGTCTTCTTCGTCTTCTGCGGAACATATAACTTCTCGATCCTCTGCAGATTTTCGCCTATCGCCGACTGCACTTCGGCGAGCGTCACCTTGCGCAGCGGCTTGTTCTTCGCCTGCTTGATGCCGATCAGCGTGGCATAACGCAGCTTGTTGATGCCCGACTGAATCGTCAGCACCGCCGGCGTCGGCATGTCGACAAACTGGAAGTATCCGGCTTCGAGCTCGCGCTTGACGCGAATCCCCGACTCCGTCTTCTCGATCTGCATGATGATGGTCGCATGCGGCCATCCCAGCAGTTCCGCCAGGATCACTCCCGTCTGCGCGTAGCCGTAGTCGTCCGACTGCAGCCCGGTAAAGATGAGGTCAAACTGCTCGTCCTTGATCGCCGCCGCAAACGCCTTCGCTGTGTTGAAGGCGTCGAGCCCCACGAACTTGTCGTCTTCGAGATGAATCGCGCGGTCGGCCCCCTTGGCCAGCGCCTCGCGCAGCACCTGCTGCGCCCGTGCCGGACCGCTGGTGATCACCACGACCTCGCCCTTATGCTTCTCGCGCTGCCGCAGCGCTTCTTCCAAAGCGTAGGCGTCCGGCTCATTGACCTCGTACGACACATCCTCGCGGATCCACGTACCAGACTCGTTCAGCTTCAGGGGCGCATCCTTCTGCGGCACCTGCTTCATGCAAACCAGGATTTTCAAGAGATTCTCCCCAGGCCCGTGGCAGCTCGATCATCCACGGCAAAACTGGTCAGTATAAATGACGGACGCCCCTCGAGGGCAAAGGGGCTGAAGAACAGTAGCAACGAGTTTCAAAGCATCTTCAAGAAGTCTTCCAGTTCCTTCAGCCCGTCATAGACCTTCTTGGCCGAATTGGCGAACTTGGCGTCATGCCTCTCGTGAGTCGCCGCAAGGTAAACGCGTAGTTGCGTGAATTGAAGCCCTAGAACTCGACCGGTTTCGATATGAGAAACCGTACTTTCGTTAAGATTCTTGTTATTGCAGAACTCCGCTCGCGACATCGGCTTTCCGCCGTTAGTAAACTTCCTTTCCCGGTGGGATTCAAATAGATTGCCCAATGCGTCCAAGAGTAGTTGCGCTGTTTCTCTGACAATCTTCTTGTCATTGCCTTTTGCCATCTGGTGCCTCCTTACTTGGGGACGCTGAAAATCGCGAGTCGTTTGCTGCCGAAATTGATTGTCTCCAAAAGCGTACCTATGAATACCCGCTTGCGCCCCTTCTGCACAGCAAGTCTCCAACCCTTACCCTTCGTCATCCTGTCACCACGCCTCGCCTTCTGACCCATTATCTTGATTTGACCAGCCATCGGAACACCTCCACTGAGAGATTGATCTTAGAACTAAAGACAAGAGGGAACTACACCTGAGGGAAGATCGTGATTATCTCATGCAAGGAATTAGATGAGAGAGAAAATCGGAGGCCGCAGATGTCACTTGTGATCCTAATCACAGACTCCTCCCAGCCCCCCAAGTCAGCATGGCCGAGGTACTTCTATGCCCAACGACATCCTCTCCGCCATGCGGCAGAGCATCATCGACGGCGCGCCGGATACGGCTTCCAGCCTCGCCCAGCAGGCCCTCACCGAGGGCGTGGCGCCTATCGAAGCCATCAACAACGGATTCGTCCCCGGCATGCATAACGTGGGCGAGCAGTTCGCCCGCGGACAAATGTTCCTCCCCGACATGATGGCTTCCGCCGAGGCCATGCGCGCCGCGATGGGCATCCTCGACCCGGAGTTGCGCAAGCTCGGCACCGAACGCCCCAAGGCCGGAGTCGTCGTGCTCGGCACCACCAAGGGCGACATTCACGAAATCGGCAAGATTCTCGTCGGAACCATGCTGACCGCCAACGGATTCCAGGTGCACGACCTCGGCGTCGATGTCCCCGGCGACAAGTTCGCCGCCAAGGCGCGCGAACTCAACGCGGATATCGTCGGCGTCTCCGCGCTCCTGACCACAACCATGCGCAATCAGAAGGGCGTGGTGGAGGCGCTCGAAAAAGACGGACTCCGATCGCAGGTGAAAGTTATGGTCGGGGGAGCCCCAGTCACGCGCCGCTGGGCCGAAGAAATCGGCGCCGACGGCTACGCCAAAGATGCGATGAGCGCAGTATCTCTGGCGCAAGAGCTGATGCAGCAGAAGTCGTAGGTGCGGTTTCGGCTGAACTTTGATTTTGTCATTCTGAGCGGAGATGGTCGGGCGCAAAGCGCGTGGCCATCGAAGTCGAAGAATCCCTACACTCTGGGCGGCTACTCGAGAGGGTAAGGATTCCTCGCTAAAGCTCGAAATGACAACGTAGGACTTATGCGACCCAAGATCGAACTCCTCGAAAAGCACCTGGTGGAACGCATCCTCGAAGAAGCCTTTCTGCTGATCGAAGACCCCGGCGTTCGGGTCGCGCCCTACGTGGAAGAGTTGCTCCGCGCCGCAGGCATCACGGTAAAAGATGGCGTCGCGCACATTCCCGAAGTGCTCGCCCGCCGCCTGCTCGATCTCGTTCCCCGCGGATTCTGCCTCTACGACCGCCTGGGCAAGCCCGCCGTGCACTACAACGGCGACACGGTCCACTTCGACCCGGGCTCTTCCTGCCTCAACATTCTCGATCCGGAAACGCAGCAGCCGCGCCCGGCCGTCGCAGTCGATCTGGTGCGTCTGGTGCAGGTCGCGGAAATGCTTCCGCAATTCGCGGCGCAGTCCACCGCCATGGTCTGCAATGACGTCCCGCAGGATATCGGCGACTGGTACCGCCTGCTGCTCGTGCTGTGGTACTCCGAGAAGCCGATCGTCACCGGAGCGTTCTCCGCGACCAGCCTGCATACGCTCATCGACCTGTTGGCGATCGAAAGCGGAGGACGCGAGGCTCTTCGCCGCCATCCCTGCGCCATCTTCGACGTCTGCCCTTCTCCTCCGCTCAATTGGTCGGAATTCGCGTCGCAGAATCTCGTCGACCTCGCCCGCGCCGGGGTCCCGGCAGAAATCGTCAGCATGCCGCTCGCCGGCGCGACGGCGCCAGTCACGCTCGCCGGATCCATTGTGCAGCATGCCGCCGAGTGCATCAGCGGCATCGTGATCCATCAACTTGCTCAGCCAGGAGCGCCCATCGTCTGGGGAGGCGCCCCCGCCATCTTCGACATGCGCAGCGGCAAGACTCCCATGGGCGCGATCGAAACCGCGATGCTCGATCTCGGCTGTTCGCAAGTCGGAAAGTATCTCGGCCTGCCGACGCATGCCTACCTTGTCGCCGGGGACGGCCGGTTCGTCGACGCTCAAGTTGAGATGGAAAGCGGAATGTCGACTGTGCTCGGAGCGCTAGCAGGTATCAACATGATTTCGGGCGCGGGCATGCTCGATTTCCTCGCCTGCCACAGCATCGAGAAACTGGTGATCGACGCCGAGGCCATCGCGTCAGCGCAACGCTTGATCGAGGGCATCCAACCGCGAGGCATTTCGCTGGCGATCGACATGTTCGCGCAGACCGGTCTGCACGGCGACTTCCTGAAGTTGAAAGATACCCGCGCGCTCTTCCGCCAGGAGCAGCACTTCCCCTCCGCCGTGATCGATCGCGGACTCCCGGCGCCGGACGGCGACAGCCCCGACATTCTGCAGCGAGCCCGTCACCGCGTAGAGGAGTTGATCTCCAGCTATGAACGGCGTGCTCTGCCGCAAGACGTGGAAAGGGCTCTGATCGAGTTCGCTCAGCGCGAAGGGAAAAGCTCAGGACTGGAAGGCCTGCCGGGAATCGTTTGTCCGGAGTTCGCACACGAGCCGAACCTGACGAAGTAGAAGCGCAGACATCCGCGCGCTCAACGCGGGGAAGGGCCCGCGTTACTCCATGATCACGGTCGACTGCCCGGTAAGCTCAAACCGCTTCCGGCAGCGCAGGTTCTTGCACGCCATCATGTCGTCTTTGCGCACCATATAGGACCGGAACTTGGCGAAGCGGGCCTTGTCCCGATCATCGGCGCGGCCTGCAAGCTGGCGCTTCTTGGTGCGCACCACCCAGGTGACTTCGTAGTCGGCGGACTGATGGCAATGCGGGCAATTCAATGAAGCTGGTTTCTTCTCCTGCTTCTCGTCGAAAAAATCGCGTTCTTCCATGGTTTCGGAGCACCAGTCTGGCGGCGCTCGGGTAAAGGGGAATTATTGCACATCCCAGCCTCCGGTTCCCCTGTGCCCCCTGTGACCTCTGTGGTGAGTCCTTGAGAAGGTCGGATAGAATCGCAGAAGGTCAAACAGATCGGGGTCTAAGTGCCGAAAAAGAGAAAGGTGAAGCGCTTTCGCGCGGTAACCGCCGTCAAGGAATTGGCGCGCGAACGCGTCGGCACACCGCCGTCTGGAAAGATCGTCGTCGAGAAAAAGAAGAAGCCGGAGAAGTACAAGCCCACACTCCGTCGGCTGCTCGAACCGGAATAAATCTGAAGATCGTACTAGTTGAAGGTCGCCGTCACGGTCAGGTTGCTCTCCAGCAGGACCGTACACACCGAGCCCCCCGTACCACTCGTCGAACTGCAGCCGCTCCAGCTTGCGAAAGTGGAGCCACCCGTGGCCGTCGCCGTCAAGGTCAGCGTCGTCCCCACGGTGAATGGCACGCTGCACGCGGAAGGCGTACTGCAGCTGATGCCGGTGCCCGTCACCGTACCGCTGCCTGCCCCCAGAAAACTGATGGTCAAGACTGGAGGCGATCCGGCAGGTGTGCAGCCAAGGCTTGCCGGGCCGTTGACCGTGATCGAGGCCGAATTGCTCACGATGTCGTTGTCGCCGTCGTGCATCTCCGCGAACACCTGCGCGACTCCGCAGTTTAGGTTTGGAGAAGCAACTCCCGCGCTGGTTACCTGAATCACCTGAGGATTGTCCGACTGCCACGTCACCCGATTCGTAATGTCCACGGTCTTGGGCGGATGAACGTAGGTGCCGAATGCCTTGAACTGGAAGAACAAAGCCGGGTCTGCCGCGCCGAATGTGCCGCTGCCCGGCTGGATGGTGATGGCGGTCAGGCGCGTGTCATGCGCGCAACTCGAAAGGCTCAACAGCGCGAATGTCGCCACCACAAGCAAGGTAACCGCAACCCACTTTCGGATCATGCTATCTCCTGGGACCGGGCGCCGGGGACACGCACTGCGGCTGGAATGGGCTCAATGTAGCCAAAGGCCACTCAAAATGCAAGGGTGCGCAGTGCCGGACCCATGCTGCGTTTTTTAGAAGCCGGAACTCTCGGACGGCGTCATCCCGACCGGAGCCGTTCTTCAGGCGGAGGGAGGGATCTCGCGGGCAGTTCATCGACTCTGCCAGACGCTGGTCACCGTACGGCCTCCGCTACGACTCGCACGAAGTCCCGAATGTCCTCCTCTGTGGTATCGAAGGAACACATCCACCGCACGATCCCCTCGTCTTCAATCCACGGATAGAAGAAGTATTGCTTCTTGATCTTCTCGACGGCGTGCTTGGGAATCTGCGCAAAGACCCCGTTGGCTTCAACGTTCCATACGATCCGCACATTGGGAATCTTCCGCACCTCACCTTCAAGAACTTTCGCCATGCGGTTGGCGTGCTCCGCGTTCCGTTTCCACAGATCATTCGTCAGCAGCGCTTCGAATTGCGCGGCAACGAATCGCATCTTGGAATTCAATTGCATCCCTTGCTTGCGCAAGAACAAAAAATCAGAACTCAAGGAACGATTGAAGAACACCACCGCATCGCCGCCCAGGATGCCGTTCTTGGTGCCCCCGAAGGAAAGCACATCCACACCCAGATCGCTCGTCGCCTCACGCAGAGTCAGCTTCAAGAACACGGCTGCATTTGCGATCCGTGCTCCATCCATATGCAGGAACATGTCATGCTCATGGGCGAACTTCGCCAACGCTCGAATCTCTTCCGGCCGGTAGACAGTGCCCATCTCGGTCGACTGTGTGATCGAGATGACCCGCACCTGTACGTGATGCTGATCGCCGATGCCATGATACGCGTGCCGCACCTGGTCAACCGTGATCTTTCCATCCTGATGCGCCAGCGGAATCAGCTTGCATCCTGTATGTTTTTCGGGCGCTCCGCACTCATCGGTATAGATGTGGGCGTAGTCGCTGCACAGCACCGCGTGATAAGGACGATTGATCGCCTGCAGCCCGAGCACGTTCGCGCCCGTTCCATTGAACGTGAAGAAGACATCGATGCCAGATCCGAGATGTTCCTCAAACTTCGCGACTGCCGACCGCGTGTACGGATCGTCTCCATACGCCACCACGTGTCCCTGATTCGCTCGTGCAATTGCCTCCAGAACTTCCGGATGCACTCCTGCGTTGTTATCGCTGGCAAAACTGCGAGTGGCCTTGATGCTTCCCTCAGTCATAAGAAATCAAATGTAGCAGACGAAAAGGGTTCGCCGCAGGGGCGCTGAGAAGTCCCTGTACAGCGCTGCGTGCCCCGAGCAAAGCCGAAGGGTGACCTCTGTGGTGAATCACTGCCTGTTGGCCCGTCTATGCGCGGTAAATTACAATGCCGATTTCGAGGTTCCGATCGATGCGTAGTTTCCTCCGCTGTCTGCTCCTCTTTTTAAGTCTGCCAACGCTGCTTTTTGCCCAGACCGCCGAACAACGGACCGCGAAGTACCTCGATTCCATCCGCACTCAGCCGTCGCTGCTGCTGGCCTTCGTCCACGACATGCCCAAGGGCGGAGATCTGCACAACCATCTCAGCGGTGCGATCTACGCCGAGGATCTCATCGACTTTGCCGCCTCCGACAATCTCTGCGTCGACCGCACGACTTCGCGGCTGATGGCCCCGCCCTGCGACACCTGCGAGCACTACACGCCCAAGCCCGCAATCCGCTGCGCCTACGACGACCACATTCTCTACAACCAGATCATCGACGCCTGGTCCATGCGCAATTGGCGTGCCGGAGAAGAATCCGGCCACGACCATTTCTTCGGAACCTTCGACAAGTTCAGCCTCACCGTGCACAACCACGTGGGCGACTCCATCGCCTCGGTCGTGAATCGCGCTGCCAAAGAACACGTCCAGTACATCGAGCTGATGCACACCGCCGACGGCAATGCTGCCATGCAACTTGGCATGAAACTCGGCTGGGACGATGATTTCGCAAAGATGCGGGAGCAACTCCTCGCCGGCGGGATCAAAGAAATCGCTGCCGCCACCAGCAAGACTCTCTCAGAGGACGAAGAGCGGGTACGCAACGATCTCAAGTGCGGCACACCTGACGCCCAGCCGGGATGCGCCGTCACCGTTCGCTATGTCTACCAGGTTCTGCGCGGACTGCCTCCGCAGAGCGTTTTCGCGCAGATCGTCCTCGGCTTCGAGCTGGCCTCGTCCGATCCGCACTTCGTCGGCCTAAATCTCGTCATGCCGGAAGACTGGTACGTGCCCATTCACGATTTCAATCAGCACATGGCCATGATCGACTATTTGCACGGCGTCTATCCCAAGGTCCACATCACCTTACATGCGGGCGAGCTCGCCATGGGACTGGTCAAGCCCGATGATCTTTCGTTTCACATCAGCGCGTCGGTCGAGCGCGGACACGCCGAGCGCATCGGGCACGGCGTCGACATCATGATGGAAAAGGATCCCGTCGGACTTATGAAAGAGATGGCCGAGCGCAATGTGCTGGTCGAAATCAATCTCACCTCAAACGATGTCATTCTCGGCGTCAGCGGCGACGAGCATCCGTTCCCCACTTACCTGAAATACGGCGTGCCCGTGGCGCTGGCTACTGACGACGAGGGTGTCAGCCGCTCCGACATGACACACGAATACCTGCGTGCCGTCGAGTCTTACCATCTACCTTATTCTGCAATGAAGCGACTGACGCGCCAAAGCCTGGAGCACTGCTTCCTGCCTGGGCAGAGTCTGTGGGCGCAGACCAAGCCAACCTTCAAACCAGCCGCCGCCTGCGCAGGCGACGTTCTCGGAAAAGATAAGCCGTCTGCGTCATGCGCAAAGTTCCTGGACGCTAACGAACGTGCCCGCGAGCAATGGAAGCTGGAAGCCGCGTTCGCGGCCTTTGAGAAAAGGTATTAACCCGTTCGTAGAGACGTAGCTCGCTACGTCTCTGCTGATATCTTTCGCGAACTAGCATCTGGGGACGCGGCGTACCGAGAGCACATAGAGATCAAGATCATGACCGACCCATTCACCCAAGCTGACTTCGCAGCCCAACTAATCCTGAAGCGCACGCCTCTCCGCCCCAAGATCGGCCTGGTCCTCGGCTCCGGGCTCGGAGCATTCGCCGATTCGCTCGCCGACGCCACTCCGGTTCCCTACGTTGAAATCCCGGCGTTCCCGCAATCCACCGCGATCGGCCACGCTGGCCGCATGGTTATCGGCAAGGCCAGCGACATTCCCGTCGCCGCCATGCAGGGCCGTGTTCATCTATACGAGGGATACTCCGCGCAGCAAGTCGCGTTTCCCATCCGCGTCTTCGCGCGTATGGGCGTGAAAGCAGTTGTCATTACCAACGCCGCTGGAGGCATTAATCGCAGCTACTCGCAAGGCGCGCTGGTGCTGATTCGCGATCACATCAACTTGCAGGGGACGAATCCGCTCGTGGGTCCCAACGACGATCGATTCGGCGTCCGCTTCCCCGACATGACGCACGCCTACTCGCGCGCCTACCTCCAACTCGCGGGCGAAGAAGCGGCACGCCTGAACATCCAGTTACACGAAGGCGTGTACGCTGCGCTGCTGGGACCAAGCTACGAAACACCGGCGGAGATCGAGTACCTCCGCCGCATCGGCGCCGATCTAGTAGGAATGTCGACCGCAGCCGAAGTGATCGCCGCCCGCCACATGGGCCTCGACGTCCTGGCAATCTCCTGCGTCACCAACATGGCCGCCGGAATTCTCGATCAGCCACTCTCTCACGCCGAGGTCATGGAAACCGGTGAGCGTGTGAAGTCCACATTCGAAGCGCTGCTACGGGCGGTTCTTCCACGCATAGCAGGGCTCGTGTAAGCGAAGTGATTAGCTCTGTGACGAGCCGTCGCTCACCGAACACTGGACACTGATCACTGACCACTAGAACAGAATCTTCGCCCCGATCTGCACCACCCGCGGCCCGCCACCACCCAGCCCCGGATTCGTCTGCGCCTGATCCGGCGTCTGCGTGATCAATCCGGCAGGCAGCAACGCGCCGGAGATCGGATCGAAGGCCGTCGGATTCTGCACGACGTTCGGACTTCCCGGCGAGCCCAAATCCTGGAATGCGGGATTGATGAAGAATTCCGGCAACGCAAAATTCGGATGGTTGAAGATGTTGAAGAACTCCACGCGCAACTGAAGTGCGACGTGTTCTGTCAGGTTCGTGTCCTTCATGATCGCGAAGTCGAGGTTCCAGAAGTGCGGCCCGTAGATCGAATTTCGCTGCATCGTGCCGAACGTTCCTTCCGCCGGCTGCACGAACGCGGCGGCATTCAGGTAGCCGGTTCCGTCCGGGCTCTTCTCCCAGTTCGAGACGACGGGATTTACTCCCGGCACCATGTTCGGCCGCTGATGGAAATTGAAAATGCCACTCGTGTCGTTCGCGCTGACAATCGGCACCGGCCGCCCGCTCTGTGCCGTCAAGATCGTGTTCAGCTGCCAGCCCGCGCCAAGCCGCTTGTGGCTGGAGACCTCGGGCAGTAGGTAAGAAAACGCCACGGTGAAGCGATGTTTGGTGTCGAAGTTCGACGGCCCGTACTCACCCGCAAGATTGTTCGAGTCCTGTGGGAAAGCAACGGTCGAGAAGTTGAAATCGATGCCGTCCGACGCGTCGTCCAGCGACTTCGACCACGTGTAACCCGTAAACCCCGACAGCCCGTGCCAGTTTCGCGTCCGCAGCGTAGCCTGCAGCGCTTCATACTTCGAGAAGCTGACCGTGGTGAACTGATCCACCGGCCCGTACTGCGGAAAGTTGACGAGATCTCCATTGGCGTCCGGCTGGTTCGCGTCGCGCAGCCGCACCAGTTTCGTGCCCTTGCTGCCGATGTAGCCGAGCTGCAGTGCGATCGCAGGACTGAGCTGCTGCTCAACATTCAAGTTCCAGTTCTGCGAATACGGCGTCACCAGGTTGCGCGGCGTCACAAAAATACTGGCACCGTCGTTCGGAAATGGCCCCTCGGCCGGCGTCAGAATGACGTTTCCAGGATTGATGCCGTTCCACCCCGTCGCATCGTAGCCGTACGACACGACAGGCTTGGGCCCAATCGGATTCGTCGCCAGTCCCGCAGAATTCGTGAAGTTTGCGATCATCAGATCCTGCGGAATGTAGTCGTAGTAGATGCCGTACGAGCCGCGCACTACGGTCTTTGCCGCCGCGTTCCACGCAAATCCAAGTCGCGGACCAAAGTTGTTGAGGTCGCGATTGTACACATGCTTCAACCCGTCGGTCCCAACCATCGCGAGATTGCCGTCCACTCCCAGGTTTGACAGCAGATTGTTCTTCTCGCCCAGAGGGCCGAAGTACTCCCACCTCATCCCGAAATTCAGAGTGAGCTTCTCAGACACGCGAAAATCATCTTGCCCGAAAAACGCCAACCCATTGTTGAACGTGTCGCGCTGCGTGTTCCCGGAGTTGGCGAGCGGAAAAGTATCTCCCAGATAAAACGACGCAAGCATCAGTGCGCCCTGATCGTTGCACGCCGGTGGCGGAGTCTCGGACTCGGTGCAAGCCGTAAACAACGCCGGATCTTCTCCGAAGAACGCGAAGATGCCGCGCTCCAGGTTGTCATTGAAGTTGCTGATCGCAGCCCGCCGGTACTCGCCGCCGAACTTGATCGTGTGCCGCCCCTTCAGCCACGTGAAGTTGTCGAGAATCTGGAAGCTCTGGCTGGTTCGCCCGCGCGGAATGCTGAACCCGCTGGCGCCGAGGTTTTCGAACACACCGTTAAAATCGACCTCCGGCAGTCCGAGTTTCCCCGACCCAAGATTGAACGGAAATGCGTTCGTCCCGAAACTTGCCGGATCGGAGTTGCCATCGAGCCCTGCAAACGAAGTCCGGTAGCGGCTGTATCCGAAGCGTACTTCATTGATCTTCGTGCTGCTGAGAGTCGAAAGCAGGCTGGCCGAGACGAGTTGGACACGCGTCGGCGAAGTCTGCGCAAATTCAGGCAACCGCGATCCCGCGCCAAATCCCAGGCCACCAAGCGGAAATACCTGCCGGCTACGCGCCAGCGCATAGCGTCCGGTAAGCGAGTGATTGGTAGATAGCTGTTGATCGATCTTCACGATGAAGCTGTCGACGCTGTTCTTGTCGAGATCGGTACCGGCGATCGTGCCCGACGTTCCGTTGTACCCCGGCAACGCCTGATAGAGCCCGAGAATGTTGGTCAGCGCCGGATTCGGGGCCATCTCATTGCTCGCCACGAGCGCTTGCGCCCCATCGATCTGCGCCTGCGTCGGCACCAGGAACGTGAAGTCCGAACCCACCCGCTCGCGCTGCCCTTCATACGCAGCGAAAAAGAACGTACGGTCCTTGATGATCGGACCACCCAGCGACGCTCCGAAGTTGTTATTGCGGAACGCAGTCTTCTTGACCTGAGCGCCCGTGCTATCCGTCGCCCGATTGAAGTAGTTGCGTGCATCCATCGCACTGTTGCGCAGAAACTCAAACGCCGTCCCATGCAGATGATTGCTGCCCGACTTCGTAAGAATGTTGACCACAGACCCGCTGTTCCGCCCGTACTCAGGAGGAAATGCGGATTGCAAATTAAATTCCTGGATCGAATCAATCGGCAGCAACGACGCCGGAGCGCCGCCAATCCCGGTCTGATTGAATGCCGAGTTATTGAAGAACGGATCGTTGTTGTCGGTCCCGTCGACTGTGTAGTTGTTCGACCGGTCGCGATTGCCATTGATCGAGAACTGCCCGAACCCGCTCTGGATAGCAGCCACGCCCGAGGGTTCAACCGTCGCACCCGGGACGAGTGCCACCAGCTTTCCAAAGTCGCGTCCGTTCAGCGGCAGGTCCGCGACAAGACGCTGGTCCACAACTTCCCCCAGCACGTCGCGAGAAGTCTCTACCAGCGGCGCTTCTTCGGTGACGTTGACTGCTTCATGCGCCTGCTCGACTTTCAGCAGATCGAAGTTCGCAGTCGTATCCAGGCCGATGTTCACCACGACGTTCTGCGCCACGGGCGCGAAGCCAGTCGCATTCACCGTGACCGTGTACTCGCCGGCCGGCAGCTCCGCGAGAACGTAGGTCCCTTCGCCATTCGTGGCTCCCTCGCGAGTCAGCCCCGTCCCGGAATTCTTGGCAGTAATCTTTGCCCCAGCCAGCAGGCTCCCACTCGGATCTTTCACCTCTCCGCGAATCGATCCACGAAAGCTCTGCGCCAGCAAAACACTCGGCGCCAGCAAGATTGCCAGGAAGATAATTCTCGAAATTGCCTTGCTCAACCAGAATGTAGTGCGCTTCATGATGAACCCTTACCTTTCCACTCCCAACCAATGAAGTTTTCAACGAGGATTACTGCGCCGCCCGGCGAATCACCAGCGGCACCGGCAGCTTGATGTCGTAAATTGCCGCAAAACTCTTCTGATTGACGGCCAGCCCAAGATGCCCGCGCGAATCGATGTACAACAGCGGCTCGCCCACCGGCACATCGCTGAACGTCTTCACAAACTTGATCTTCAATTCCTTGTCCCCAATCGTCAGCGGAACATCCTGCCCTCGCTGATAACCCAGTTTTAGGAATTGATCGGCGTCAATGTTTGTGACCAGATTCCCGAATGGGCCATCGGTCGCGATCACCATCGCGTTCAGGCCGTGATCGTCCAGCGTCGCGGCTTTGATGTCGAGCCGTACCAGATCCTTCACCGCCATCTCCGGCCCGACCTTCGCCCACTCGTCACCCCGCGCCAGATGTGCGCCCACGGGAGAGAAGATGTCGCGTCCGTGAAACGTCGACGACAACTTGCTGCCGATCATCCACTCCGGATTCGTAATTTCGCGGACGGCATCGATCCCATCCCGCTGTTCCACCAGCGTAATCACGCCGTTGTCCGGAAGAACAAAGTATTGCCCTTTCTTCGAATGCGCCACGATCGCCTTGCGCGTGCTCCCCACTCCCGGATCCACCACCACGACGAACACCGTCCCCGCCGGATAATAAGGCGTCGCGCCATACAGAAACCGCGCCCCGTCCAGAATGGAGAATGGCGTCACCTGATGCGTCAGGTCGACGATCCGCACGTCAGGCATGATCCCGTACATCACGCCGCGGCAGATCGCCACCGAATCGTCCACCACACCAAAGTCCGTCATGAATACGATGGTCGGCGGATATTTCTTCGCTACCTCACTCGCCTTCAATGGCTGCGCGGCAGTAATTGCCAAAAGCGCCAGCAGAGCCGCCCATGCGACGACGTGCTGCAAAACGGCCTGCCTGCGAAGCAACGAGAGAGAACGCATCATTTTCTCCAGGTTATATTTACACTAAACCCTATCAAACAAGTAGACTTGTTGGCCAGTCGCCACGCGCCGGATTGCTGAGCGGTCGCTTCCGTGTAGGGTAAGGTGACTATTCTAAACAAAGTCGAAACCGGGCAGAAAGCCGGCTGCGCTCCGCTTTGAACCTTGCCCGCAGTTATAATTCTGCCGAGCACGTTCCGCTCGAATTCCTTCTGGAGGCACTCATGTCGCAAGCCATCCCCGATAAATACAAAGATCTGTTCCAGAAGCGGGCCTTCGCCAGCCTCGGTACTCTCATGCCCGATGGCCGCCCGCAAGTCACTCCGGTTTGGTGCGACCTCGACGGCGAGTTTGTCGTTTTCAATTCAGCCCGCGGGCGCCAGAAGGATAAGAACGTGCGCCGCGATCCCCGCGTATCGCTCGCCATCATCGATCCTGAGAATCCTTATCGTTATCTGGAAATCCGCGGACGCGTCGTTGAGATCACCGAAGACGGCGCCGCCGAACACATCAACAAAATGGCCAAGAAATATCTCGGCGTCGACAAGTATCCCTACGCCCAGCCGGGAGAAGTCCGCGTCCTCTACAAGATCAAGCCCGAACACACCACGGTGATGGGATAGTAGAAGAATCAAGGAATATGTAGGGACATCCGCCTCGGCTGTCCGGCGCGGGAAGCCTGGCTTTCCACACTGGCCAAGCACCGGAGTGGCCAAGCATTGGGGTGGCCAAGCACCGAGGTGGCCAGGCACTGGGCTGTCCAAGCACGGGGTGGCCAGGCAGCGGGGTGGCGCAACGCTTCAGCGTTGCGATGAAGCAGTCGTTTGACGTTAGGGCTTCAGCCCCTGAGGGGCTTTCCGTTGAAGGAGGCGAGGACCCACATCGAAACCTACAACCTCTGCTTCCTCGGTTTCGGCAACGTCAACCGCACGCTGGTGCAGTTGCTCGAGAACCGCGCGGATGACCTCCGCGACAAATACGGCATCTCCTACCGCATTACGGGCGTCGCCTCGCGCCGACTGGGCTGGCACGCCAACGCCGATGGATTGAGCCTTGCCGACGTAGATCGGGAAGGGCACGGCTTCAGCCGTGCCGCTACAGACGCAGAGAATACACGGCTTCAGCCGTCGGGGACCACAACTGCCGACGACGTGAAAGCCTGGCTCGCCACCGCTCAAGCCGACGTACTCTTCGAAGCCACATCGCTGAACGTCGAAAACGGCCAGCCCGCCGCCGATCACATCCGCGCCGCTCTCACTCATGGAGCCCACGCCATCACGGCCAACAAGGGCCCGATCGTCCACGCCTACCGCGAACTCCGCGACCTGGCAGCGAGCAAAGGCAAGCGCTTCCTCTTCGAATCGACCGTCATGGACGGCGTCCCCATCTTCTCCCTCTTCGACCAGCTCCCCGCCATCCACCTGCAAGGCTTCCATGGAATCCTGAACTCGACAACCAACGTGATCCTCAGCGAGATGGAGCAAGGTCTTAGCTTCGACGAGGCGCTGAAGAAAGCCCATGACCTCCGCATCGCCGAAACCGACGCCACGCACGACATCGACGGCTGGGACGCCGCCGTGAAAACGGCTGCCCTGATCACGGTCCTGATGGACACACCGATTCGCCTTGATCAGATCCAGCGAGAAGGAATCCGCGATCTCACGCCACAAGCGGTCCGCACCGCCAAGCGCGACGGCTGGTCGTTCAAGCTGGTCTGCCGCGCCCGCCGCACTGCGAACGGGATCGAGGCCAGCGTCGCGCCGGAGAAGGTCGTCAGCACGCAGCCTATGGCCAAGATCACCGGCACGTCCTCGTACGTTTACTTCGAAACGGATATCTTCCCCGGCCTCGCGATCACCGAAGAAAATCCCGGCCTCTACGCGACAGCGTATGGAATGCTCGCAGATTTCATCCGCGCCGTTGGAAGGTAGCACTGCTCATGTGGGGACAGCCGCCTCGGCTGTCCGGCGGCGCAGTAAGATCGCGCCGCTGCCATTCGAACCCACCCCGATTCGACGTGTTTAAATAGAGCCCATGCCGACGTTAGCAGAACAATTCGCCCTCGACCTCACCTCCATCCGCTCCCAGTTCCCTTCGCTTTCACAAACGGTGAACGGCCATCCCGCCGTGTTCCTCGACGGCCCCGGAGGAACCCAAGTCCCCCAGCGTGTGATTGACGCCATCTCCGGCTATCTCAGCCACGACAACGCCAACACCGGCGGAGCTTACGCGACCAGCCGCCACACCGACGCGATGATCGCCCGCGCCCGAGCCGCCATGGCTGATTTCCTCCACTGCGGCGCCGACGAAGTCGCCTTTGGTCCCAACATGACGAGTCTAACCTTCGCCATCTCGCGCGCCATCGGACGCGAACTCAAGCCCGGCGACGAGATCGTCGTCACGCGCCTCGACCACGACGCCAACGTCTCCCCTTGGACAACGATGGCAGAAGATCGCAGCGTCACCGTGCGCTGGGCCGAGATCAACGACGCCGACTGCACCCTCGACATGGCGGACCTCGCGTCGAAAATCAACAAGAACACAAGATTAGTAGCCGTTGGATACGCCTCGAACGCCGTCGGCACGATCAACCCGGTAAAAGAAGTCGTCCACCTGGCCCATAATGTCGGCGCGCTCTGCTATGTCGACGCCGTTCACTACGGACCGCACGGACTCATCGACGTCGCCGCGCTCGATTGCGACTTTCTCGCCTGCTCCACCTACAAATTCTTCGGACCACATATGGGCGTGCTCTTCGGCAAGCGCGAGCACCTCCAGCGTTTCCGCCCGTACAAGGTTCGCCCCAACACCAACGCGATTCCGAATTGCTGGGAGTGGGGCACGCTCAATCACGAATGCATCGCTGGAATCGAAGCCTGCGTCGAATACATCGCCGATGTGGGGACAGCCGCCCTCGGCTGTCCGGCGCGCGGAGATCGGAAAGAAACGTGTGGGGACGGGCGCCTCGCCCGTCCGGCCCTGAGCGACCCCGAGGGAACGAGGGGGAGTCGAATGGGTCCAGCGAGCGAAGCGAGCGCATTAGAACCGACCCGCCGGGCCGCCCTCGAAGCCGCCTACTCCGCGATCCACGAGCACGAACGCGCCCTGGTAGACAGAATGATGACCGGCCTCAAAGCTATCCCCAACCTGAAGATCTACGGCATCACCGATCCCGCACGCTTCAACGAGCGCTGCGCCACCTTCGCCGTCCGCGACATTTCAGGAAAGCCGGGCCGCTCGCCGCTCGACCTCGCCACGAAACTGGGCGAGCGAGGCTTCTTCACCTGGGATGGAAACTATTACGCGCTGAATCTCACCGAACACTTCGACGTCGAAAAATCCGGGGGCTTCCTCCGCATCGGCCTCGTTCACTACAACACGCTCGAGGAAGTCGATCGTCTGCTCGCCGCCTTGCGAGAAATTGCGGCGCAGTAGTCTCCAGGCTTGTCGGGTATTCACTCTTCGGCTGCCGGGCTTCAGTTCCAACTTAAATAGGACTACATTTGGGATGCAATCCTTCAGATCCGTAGTCGTCCCAAATCTGTTCTGAAAGGAGACGCTTATGGGGCGCATCCGGTTTCTCCTCCTGCTTCTCCCTCTCCTCGGTTTGTCACCACAGGACACGGAATATGCCGACAGGAGCATGATCCTGGCCCTCGAGAGCGCCTGGAATCAGGCCGAGATCCATCACGACACCAACGCGGTCGCCGCCGTCATCGCTGACACTTTCATCAGCGTGGATCATCACGGCGCTCTGTTCAACAAGGCGCAATACCTGGCTGGAGTCAAAGACGCTTCTTTCAATCCGCAGGAGATCGCGAATAGCGACACTAGCGTGTACTTTTACGGAGACACAGCCATCGTCTCCAGCGTCTACCGCACCAAGGGTCTCGACAGCGGCAAGGCCTTCGTCCACCATGGACGATTCACCGACACCTGGATCAAGAGGAATGGACGATGGAAATGCATCGCCGATCATGAGACCCTGATCGACTGATGCCAGCCGCTGCCTCACTTCGCTAAGCCGCGCAGCCGCATCATAGATTTATCGGCTGGAAACCCTCGTGCGCGAGATCGCGAAAATCGACTCCCGCTACATCCTGCCCAATATCTTCCGCGCGATCTGCGATCCGCGAGCCCGCGCATCCGGCACCATCATCGTCGACATCGTGAGCAGCGTGTCGCCCTTCTGCACGTAGAACGCGTGGCCGAACGCTCCGAACATCGCGTGATCACCCACGCCGGATACTTCCTCAAAGCCCGGGACCGCCGACTCCGTCAGCCGCATTCCCGACCAACTGTCCGCTCCGAACCCCTGCTCCACGGTGAAGGAGAAAACTCGCCCGTCCTGCGAAGGTTGCGACATGCCGAACGTCTTGATGACCCCCTCGAGCTCGTTCGCATTCTTCAGCAGCGCCGGAAGATTGTCGGGCTTGGGACCGGGACGCCGGTTCACTTCGTCACTCTGCCGCTTGGCCTGCTCCACCGCCATTCTCTGCAGCTGACTGAATGCCTGTTGATTCGTGAAGTAGGCGCAGCCGGGCTGGCCATCATCGACGATCTCCGCGCTTTTCTCAACCGCGACTCCAAGAACACTCTGCAGTTCGGCCACCGAGAGCAGTCTGCAGTTGTCACCGGTGGCGACAATTTTCATGGAGTCTCCCGAATGTCCTGTCACCGCCGACGCGTAGCTCGACACCTTGTGCTTCACCCAATACACGCCGTAGATGGCCGCCGCCGCGCCCGCCAGGAACAATACGAACATGATCCCGGCCACCCACAGCAGGATCTTGCCCACGCCTGAACTCTTCGCTGCTGGAACAGTGGGAGCCTGCACCGGCTGATAGCTTGGCGCCTGCGTAGCTAGTAACGGTTGTGAAGGTGTCGGTGAAACCGTCTGGGCCGATGTACCCGGTACAATCACCGGCTGATACCCCGCCTGCACCGGTGCAGGTGCCTGCGGCTGCGCCGCTGGCACCGGAACGCTGGAAGAAACCGCCTTCGCCCCGCAGTTGTTGCAGAATGGCCCGGTCAACGGCGTGCCACAGCTGACGCAGAACCCCGGCATACGGCCTCCTCACACTTGACCTTGATTTTGGATTTGATCCGCGGACGATGAGCGCCCCGCGTCCGCCCCCACAGAGCGGGCACAATTGTACCCCCGTTTGCGCCCGATCGAGCACCTCAGAAACACGTCAGCCCGGGACGCATCCCGGGCTGCCATGGAAACTCGCCGCGATACTCGCGATCAGTTCTGGACTACGGCCAGCGCTTCGCCGTATCTTCCCATCCGGCGGCGCGCACCGGCTGCGGGGCCGCAATCGCTGGAATCGGCGCGGTCGTGGGAATAGGGATTCGTGAAGTCGGCTGCGGACCGTTCACAGCCGTCGCCAGCGCCGGTTTCGAAATCTCCGCGATACTCTCTTTCTCCTCCGAAAGCAGTGGAGCCACCAGACGCAGCGCCTCCACTTCTTTCTCCAGCCGCGTCAGCTCCATCTCTTTCTGCCGCAATACTTCGTAGACATTCTTCATAGTCAGGCACCTGCCGTCGTGGTCGAAAACCCTACCCCGCAATGTAGCAGAGTTGCTTGTATTGTCAAGGTTTGGCAAGGCGCGGAAGGCAAAGGCAAACGCAATCTTTTCCACAAAGAACAGCAAGTCCTGAGGCGCGTTCGAACCCAGAGTTATCGGATTGCCGGAACTCTTATCGGAGTAACAGGAAGGCTGCCATGCCGCCGCCAATTACCAGCAGGGCCAGCAGCACGTACTTGTTCGCCGAGAACCAGGATCGGGAAGGCTCGAGGCCGGCGCTCAGAACGAAATCCGGCACGGGCGTTGGTGCGACTGGAGCGGGCGCGCTTGCGGCAGAAACCGTCGGCTGAGGCTGTTCCACCTTCTTAGGCGTTGCCATCGCTGGAGTCGCATCCGCCTTCGGCTTCTCCACAACCTTGGGAGTCGCGTCCGCCGGCGCCTTCGCCATCGAAGGCGCAGCCGCCGCGAACGACGGACCGGCAGACTTCGCAACCGACAACGCACTCACCCCAGCAGGAGGCTTCTTCCCTTTCTCCTGGGCCCCCAGTTGCCCCCGCCACTTCTTTTCTTCGCACTCCACACAGAGCACGCGCCCCGCTGTGATCGGAAATCCGCAGGCCTCGCACGTCCGCAGCCCCCGCAGCATCGGCGGAATGTTGCTCTGATCAGCCTCGTCCATCCCCGCCGTTTCATCCTGTGTGATCGTCGCCGCTGACCAGAAGAGAGGCTTCTTTGCCGCCGACGATTCGATTGTCGCAACAGATGGCGCAGCTTCAATTTCGGGTTCTGGCGCAGGTGCCGGAGCGGCCTCTGCCGGAATAATTTCCGCAGGGCTCGCCTCCGCCGCAGCCGCCGCCAGCGAAGCCGCATCCTCCGGCTCCGTCTCGGCTTGCTCCACCACCAGATCGCTCAGGAACTGCCCTTCGACCACCGCTGACTGCACCACCTCGGGCTCGCTGACCTCCGGCTCTGCACTCGCGGCCAGCGAACTCTCCCGCTCCTTCAATTGCTCCGGCAGCGTCTCGGTCGCTCGCGCCATCCGGACCGCTGTCTCGACCATCTCACTCAGCCGCTGCACCGCCGACAGATCGCGTTCGCCGAACGCATTCGCCTTGCCCGAGAACAGCTCGAACACTCCCAGCACCTGGTCGTCATTCACAACCGGCATGACCAGAACGGAAGCAATCCCCATCTGCCGGCACACTTCGCGGTTCACGCGCGCGTCGCGCTCCGCGTCATCGCAGCGCAACAACTGCTTCGTGCGCACGCTCTCGCCCGACAGCCCAAATTCCGTAGACAGCAGCGCGCCCAGTTCCGGAGCGTTCGTCCCGGCGCTAGCCCGGCACAACATGTCCTCGCGGCCATCGCGCCGCAGAGCAATCGCCGCCCCGCTCGCGCCCGTGATGTACTGAGCCCGGTCCGCCAGCAACTGCAGAGTGGCGTCCAGATCGCGTTGCGCCAGGTCCGATAGCGATCGTCCCGCATCCTCGCCCGGAAAGCGCACCGACGCCGCTACGGCAGCCCGTGCTTGTGCCGCCGCCAGCGCCGCTGACACTCCCTGCCTTCCCGTTGAGACGTTCTGCTCCAAGGTCCTTACCCGCGGACAGACCACTCCGCCCGCACGCTAAACAAATGTTGTTCGGATAACTACTCTGGAGTCTCCCTCGCGTCCCGCAAGGGTGTCAAGATTCCTTCTACGCGGAAGTACACGTCCGTAAGGTCGCACGGCGGACAGCCGTCGGTGCCTGGGCAGATCTCAGATTGAAGATCTCGGATTTGGCCGGCTCAATCTGCAATCTGAAATCGAAAATCTGCATGCGTTGGGTTGGTCACTCAGCCCGCCGCGATTCATTTCTTGCGCAGTACATCCTGCGCCAGCCCATTCGCCTCGGCATTCTCCTCCCGCCGCACGTGCGAGATGGAAAATTTGAGCGACCGCGCCAGCTTCCGGCAGGTCCAATGGAGGGAGTACAGGCGGGGACTGCGGCAGATGTACTCACCAGTCATCTGCCGCACCACAACTTCCGAATCGGAGTAGACGTGCAGCTTCCGCGCCTTCAAAGCCACTGCATACTGCAGCGCCTCCATCAGGGCCGCGTACTCTGCAACATTATTGTCTTGGTGCCCGATCCACTTGGCGATGCGCACCGGCTCATCCGCCCCACCGCGGATAATCACGCCAATGCCCGACGGCCCGGGATTCCCCAGGCAACCACCGTCCACATACGCCACCAGTTCGGACATCACCTTCGCTATGTTATTGAGCCGATTTCACTTGGAATCCCCGCGGCCCGCACAGCGCGAGCCTCAAGAGACTCCTACTCGCAAGATGCGCCCATCCGCAAGCCGCGTCAAGACGATTTTTTGATTCCCTTTCAGCACTTTGCCGTCTGCTCCACCGTTGTGCATTCCTCTGTGCAAAATCAGGAATAACTCTTAGTCCCTGTGCATAACTTTTTGCTATCCAGTAACTTGCACTTTCACTTATGCACAGCTTCGGCGACTCGCACTGCACCAATAGTTTGCGTTGACGTTTTCTAATTCTCTGTTAAGGTGATTTGCGTCGACGGTCGAAAGGGTTGGCACAATAAAATGAGCCGATCCGAATAGACTGAGTGATCAGCTTGGCGGGGCGACTCGCTGGGTGACCGAACCTGAAAAAACCGACGGATCTGCGAGGGTCAGTTGGGGTTCGGAACTGCGAAAGCAGTGATCGCATCAAGGGGCTGCGACGGTACATGCTTCCACGCTGTAGGCTCCCTCGCAGGAGCTAGCAGCTAGGGCATAACCAATGTCGCGGCCCTTTCAATTTTTCCCCGCCAAAATTCCCACCTTCATCTGATAAGAACACTTGCGCATATCAAAAAGCATATCCCAGTAGAGTCTGGTTCTGGCGAAGGATGCCGCCACTAACTCCAGAAAGCACTGAAGTTACACGGACTGGGAATCGTAGTGGAGCTACGATTCAGAATTGACATCTGCGAGGGAAGAGATTCGCTTACAGCGCGGAACTTGCCGAATTATTCTGCTTGTGGTTACAGTCGCGGCCGTTGCTGGAATAACGCTGGTGATTCTGAATCGCAGAGTCGGACACAACCGTGCGACACAGGCAGGACCGCCAATCCGGACTGCTGCGTCCCTTGCCGTCGAACAAAAGGTCGTTCCCTCAAGCGTAGGCCAGTCCACGCCATCTCTCGACCCGCAACTCGCGAACGCGCGGTCGTCTGACACGAAAAAGCCCCTGTCGCAACTTGCGGCAGGGGCCGTTGTTAGTTCTTCACTTTTGCGGGAGAAATGCCGTTACGGGTGGAACGCGTCGGCGAACGCTTCCGCATTCGGCACTCCGACTCCGGTTACATTGTCCCAACCTACTTTTGTTTTCAATGACGTTTTGTCCGTGCAGAGGGTGCCAAAGAATTCAGCCGGACCTTCGATGGTGCAGTCCGTGCCAAACGAGATCACCAGGGCTGTGTCCTGGAAACTCGGATAATCCCACAGCGCACTGACGAACTTCCCTGGCGCAGAGCCACCCTGTAGCAGACTCGCGCTGTAGTTCACCTTCACCGTGGCCGACTCGCGAATCGTGCCGGTCACGTTGTTCTTCGCCCCAACCGGAACGATGTCAGTCACAGTTCCAGCGGGCAGCGAGTAGAGATACGGAGCCGCCAGTCCCAGCGGGCCCCCCGCTTCCTGATTGGCAATTGCCCACAGTCCCGAGAACATCGGGGCTGCCAGGCTTGTTCCGCCCCACACTTGCCATTGCACCAGCGGCACGGACCCCGGAACCGAGATCGCGATGACTGCCCCAGTGAACGGGTCCGCCAGCCATGCAACATCCGGAAGCTGACGATACTTGCCGCCAATCTTCTTCTGATACGAGGGCTTGGGGAAGCCACCCGTGCAGTTGAAATCGGCGTCATAGTAGACACAATTGCTCATTCCACCACCCGCGCCACCAATAAACCCGAACGCCAGCGGCGGATCGAACACGAAGCCTTCCTCGGCCAACAGGGTTTCGTTATTTCCCCACCCTGCCTGCCAGGCAATGGAATTGTCCGCATTCAACGCCAGCGATACGCCGCCCACGGCCGTCGCCCACGGCGAATTCGCCGGAGCCAATACCGATTGCGGAATTCCGTCGTTACTGAAATCGCCGTCGTCGCCTGAGGAGAAGTTCGCCGAGATGCCCGATATCGCAGCCATCTCGTTGATCAGATTCTCGGTCTCCATCGTCGTCGTGTCGGTGAAGAATTCGACCGATCCGTAGCTGCCCGAAATCACATTGGCCAGGCCGTAAATGACCGTGGTCAGTTCGGCTTCATCGACATCCGCGAAGGTAGCCGAAGGCGGAACGATGAGATTGATGTTCGCACCCGGTGCAATCGCGTGCGCCCATTCCACATCGATGTTGATCTCCGTCTGGTCTGCTTCCTGGCAGGTGCTGACCGTCGGAATATAGGTAATCGCGAAGTTCGACGATGTCAGTTGCGGCAATCCGAACAGGGTCGAGAATGCATTCGCGTCGTTCTGGATCGTCAGCGACCCGCACCAGTCAATGATCCCGATGGTCTGTCCCGTTCCGTCGAATCCTTTCGCGTACAGGTTGTTCAGCCCATACGCCGCCTGAATCATCGGCGGGGTGTAGCCGCATCCGGCGCTGGTCAGGCTCTGCAGGTTGAGGTGGTTGCCCTTGAATGTCCCGATCGGGTACGAGCCGTTGTTGTTCGTCGAGAACACATCGGTCTCAGTTCCGTCGAAGCAATTGTTGGAGTAGAAATCGCTGCCCCCGGCACCCGAGTCCATCGGCCGGACGCTGGCGGTTCGGCTGGCGGCCAGGCTGTTGGCCTGCCCCATGTCCGGGCGAGGTTTCGCGGGATGTACGTACTCGCCGGTATTCAGGCCGGAGATCGCACGCACCAACGGCGCCGCCGCTCCGTCAATATACGGATCGCGGTCGTTGGCCCGAATCGTTTTGTCCCGCACCTGGTAGTGATTGAGTTGCACGTGCAGCGCGGTCTCGATATCCCGCACCGTGCCGCGTGCCCGCACGAAGAAATTCGCCGGCCCAACCCGCACCACTTTGAGGTTGTTCGCTTCCAGGAACTGCCGCACTGCCTTCATATCGGCCGCGCTCGGCGCAAACTGCGATACGATGCGGCTGCGCGTCAGGAAATGCCGGTACTGCGGGGAGGTTCGGTCGTAGACTTGATTCGCCAGCGAATCGAGTTGAGCCCGATTGTGGGGCGCCAGCCAGAAGCTGACCTCGATGACCTTCGACGGGTCTTCACTGCCCACATTCTTGGCCGTGGCTACGAAGTTTGGCGTGTTGCGCGCAATAAACTGGCCGCTGGCGGCGAGTGCTGGTGCGGCCAGGCAGGCGATCAGGGTGGCGACAGTAAGGCAAGTCCACCAGCGATTGCTGGCTCGTAATTCTTTTGCTTTCTCTTGAATCATGCTCTCCTCCACAGACATGAGATCCAGGAGCCTGCAACATCAGGTTTCGCGGTTCGTCGAAACGAAGGACTCCCGTCCCTGACATCCAGGCCCAATGCTTCACGGCAAATGCAATAGATCGAAGCGATCTAGCTGTTCGGTTCAATGAGTTGTAGTTGGTTGGTTGGCGATGCCGAAACGCCGCAATGGTAGCGGCTTTCGGGTAGGCGGTCAAACTGTATTTTTAGATGGCGAGGCGTCCAGAATCGCGGCTCGACCGCGGCCCGGGCAACCTCGTTCGCGCCACTTCGGCGCTCCCCATCGACGTGCCTTCGCGCCGTCGGGTGCACCTTCAGGATACGTGCCTACAAAATCGTTTTACTGAATGACTGTGCGATATGGGATAATTCCTGACCGTAAACCATTTCCGCGACGCGGCCTGCGCTCGTCCCGGAATATCACTTTCCGTACTTGTGAGGGCGAATAACTCCATGTCCAAGAATCCCCTGTCTCGCCGCCAGTTCATGCAGATCGGTTCCGGCGCCTTGGTTGCCACCTCGGTCGCCAAATCCGTCCTACAGCCCCGCATGCTTTATGCGGCTCGCCCGGTTGCCCCCAGCGACACTATTCGCTTCGCTTCCATCGGCACCGGCATCCGCGGATGCGAGCACCTCGAGGCTTCGCTCCACGTCCCCGGTGTGAAATGCGTCGCCGTGTGCGATCTCTACGATAGCCGTCACGCCGCCGGACAGGAAGCCGTCAACAATCCCAGCGTTCCCGGCACCCGGGACTATCGCAGCATCCTTGATCGTAAAGATGTCGACGCCATCATCCTCGCCACCATGGATCACAACCACCGCCGCATCTTCGAAGACGCCTGCGCCGCCGGCAAAGACGTCTACTGCGAGAAGCCCATGTCGCACACTCCCGAAGACGGATTCGCCATGGTCGAAGCCGCGCAGAAGAACAAGCGCATGGTCGCCGTCGGCAGCCAGCGGGTCAGTTCCATCCTCTACGCCAAAGCCAAAGAGATCTTCGATTCCGGCAAGCTCGGCGAGGTCTTCTGCATCAACGCCTACTGGGATCGCAATTCTCCCTCCGGCGCCTGGGTCTATCCCATCCCGTCGAATGCCAGCGAAAAGACCATCGACTGGAACGCCTTTCTCGGTACGGCTCCCAAAGTTCCGTTCGATCCCATCCGCTTCTTCCGTTGGCGCTGCTTCCGCGACTACGGCGAAGGACTCGGCGGCGATCTCTTCGTCCACCTTCTCTCCGGCATTCACTTCATCGCCGGCATCACGGTTCCCGCGTCGCGCGCGATCTCGGCTGGCGGTCTTTATCACTTCAAGGACGGCCGTGAATTCCCCGACCTCATCGAGACGATGTACGACTATCCCAACTGCCGCGTGACTCTGCGCTGCAATCTCAACAACGCCGGCGGCGAATTCATCGCCTTCTACGGCACCAAGGGCACGCTGATCATTAAGGACGCCACTCTCAGCTACAAGCCCGAGGACACACGTCCTGAGCCCGAAGGCTACTCGATCTACGGATGGCCGAAGACGCTCCGCGACGAGTACCTGAAGAAGTGGGGAGAAGATCATCCCGAGACGCCCGCCTTGGCCGCCAAGGTCGATCAGCAAGGCGAGAGCTACACCGTCCCGCCCGGATACAGCGACACCGTCGATCACCAGGCAAACTTCTTCAACGCCGTCCGCACCCGCAAACCGGTTGTCGAAAACGAGGTCTTCGGCAACAACACCAGCATCGGCTGCCACCTGGCCAACTTCGCTTATTTCAACAACAGCGTCGCAGTCTGGGACGCCGCCAACAAGAAGATCGTAAAAGGCTGATTCGTCAACCGAAGGTGCCCCACCTTTGTCGCGTCGTCTGCGACAGGGTGGGGCTTTTGACTTCTGCAGTAATTCTCTTGACTGTCAGTGTACTGTGTGTCATAGTACACATCGAATGATTCCCTTCCGCGTCGAATTCCGTCCTGGCGCCTCGATCTACGAGCAGATCGTTTACGCCGCAAAGAAGGCGATCATCTCGGGGCAAATCCGTCCCGGCGATCCGTTCCCTTCCGTCCGCGCTCTCAGCAGGGAACTGAAGATCAATCCCAACACGGCTCACAAAGTAGTGACGGCCCTTTCCTCCGCCGGACTGCTGGAAGCTCTCCCCGGCGTCGGCACCGTAGTAGCTCATCTTCCTGAGCCCCGCAAATCGGAGCGCACTCAACTGCTCGGGCCCGAGATCGAACAACTCGTGGTCGAAGCCAAGAAGCTCGGAATTGAAATTGAAGATGTCCTGGAGTCCGTCACGGCCCACTGGACACGGCTCAGCGCGAGGAGCGAAACCGATCGAGGAGGTCGGGGCAAGAAATGACCAGCGCGATCCACACCGAATCTCTCGTCAAAAAATTCCGCCGTGTCGACGCCCTACAGGGACTTAGCCTCAGCGTTCCGCAAGGCGCTGTCTATGCCCTGGTCGGCCCCAACGGCGCCGGCAAGACAACGGCCATCAAGATCCTGATGAACATCATCCGCGCCACCGCTGGCCGGGCCGAGGTACTAGGCATCGACTCCTCTCGTATCCGCGGACATCACTTCCAGCCGATCGGCTACGTCTCCGAGAACCAGCAACTGCCCGAATGGATGACCGTCGGCGCACTCCTGAGCTACCTCCGCCCCTTTTATCCAGCGTGGGACGCCAAGCTCGAAGACGAATTGATCAAACAATTCGATCTTCCACGAGACCGCAAGCTTCGCCACCTGTCACGAGGCATGCGCATGAAAGCTGCCCTTGCCAGTTCCCTTGCCTACCATCCGAAGCTCATCGTGCTCGACGAGCCCTTCACCGGCCTTGACCCTCTGGTGCGTGACGAACTGATACAAGGTCTGCTCGACCGCGCCGAGGAATCCACAATCTTTGTTTCCTCGCACGATCTGGCAGAGATAGAGACCTTCGCCAGTCATATTGCGTATCTTGAGCAAGGCAAGCTGCGGTTTGCCGAGGAACTGACCGCGCTGGCGAATCGCTTCCGCGAAGTGGAGCTCACCTTCGACGCCCCACCCAACTTGCCGCAGAAACTCCCGGACAACTGGCTGCAGCTCAACACCGCAGCCGCGATAGTCCGCTTCACCGACTGCCGTTTCGACCTGGAACGCAGCACTGCCGATGTGCGCGCGGTTTTCGGCGAGCCGCGAAACGTAACATTTTCTCCCATGTCGTTGCGCTCGATATTCCTGGCGATGGCCAAGTCCGCCCGAAACTCGGATTAGAAAGGCCGCGATGAAGCAAATCTGGACCATACTCCGCAAAGATGCCCGACACCACTGGCCTGAAATCGCTGCATCTCTCGCCATTCTCGCGACGTTTGCCTGGGCTGAAATCTACAGTTGGACTCATTCGCGTAACGCAGCTTATGCCTCGTTTTCGCTGCTAACTGCAAGTTTCCTGCCGGGCCTGGTGAACGCTCTGGTTCCCCTCTCCTGGATATTTCTGATCGTGCGCGTAGTGCAGGGAGAACCTCTTGTCGGAGATCGCCAGTTCTGGGTGACACGGCCCTATGACTGGAAGGTATTGCTCGCCGCGAAAGTGCTCTTTATTGTCACTTTCATCAATCTCCCGTGCTTCGCTATGGACGCCTTCCTGCTCGCCCGCGCAGGATTTCATCCCGCCCACTACGTCGTCGGGCTCCTGTGGATGCAGTTGATGTGGATTCTCTTCATTTGCCTTCCCGCAGGCGCACTCGCCAGCGTCACCAGAACCATCCCGCAAATGCTCCTGGCCTTGCTTCTGGTGGCTCTGTTCATGATCGGCATGATCGCGCTCTCGCAGGTGATTCCGAATTCGAACTTCTCCTCCGGCAGTGATTGGTGGACCGGTTTCCTTTTCATCGCGACCACTGTAACCATCATCCTCCTGCAGTATTCGCGCCGACGGACCGCCGCAGCCCGATGGTTGATTGCGGGTCTGTTCGCCGCACTCGCTCTGATCATGGTGCTCACTCCCTATCGATCGCTCATCGCCCGCGCATACCCGCTCTCGCAGGGGGACGTCCCTGTGGAAGTTAAACTCTTGCCCGCTCAGACAAATCGGGGCAGCTATTACGATCAGGGTGGCGAGGTCTCCATCCAATTGCCGTTGAGCATTTCCCAATTGCCCAAAGACACCTTCGTCGACCTCGATGGCATGATTGCCACTCTGACAAACGCAAACGGAGTCCGTTGGGATTCAGGTTGGACGGTGCAAGCACGGAATTTCTTCGCCGATAGCCAGTCGGCAGAGATCAGTTTCCAGGTCGACCGCCGCATCTTCGATCAGCTGAAATCCGCTCCCGTCAGCGCCCACTTATTGCTTGCCTTCAGTACCTACCACGACACGAACCAGCGACAGTTTGTCGTTCCTCAAGGAGAGTTTCAGATGCCCGACGTCGGGCTTTGTTCCGCCAGCGGGCCCGCTTATTTTCACAGCATCCGTTGCCGAACACCTTTGCGGCGGCCCCGGTTTCTCCTAATTACCTCCGACATGGCCTCCAGCACGTGTCCCTGGGATAAGCAGGATAGCCCTGCCCCTCCCGGACTTCTCGCGCATGACTCCGTTCGATACGGAGACTCCGATCCAGCGGAGATGGGCATAAGCCCGTTGCATGAGGTCGACATCTATCTATCGGATTGGAATACCCTCGGCACGCGCTTTTCGAACCCGGGCATCTGTCCCGGAACTCCGTTGACCCTCAGCAACCCTGAGTTCGTGGGCCGCAGCCGCGTCGAGTTGCAGATCAACAACCTTTCCCTGACTGACTATAAGCGAGGCTCAGGCAAAATCACGTTCCGCTAGCAGCCTTCAAAGGTCGCATTCTCGTCCCAAGAATGACACGGCATTCAGCCTGCTTACTTCTTCCTCGGCAAATATTTCTTCTCCACCGACGCCACGACTACGTAGTTCGGATCCACCATCTCGTTGAAATGAATTTTCCCCACCTTCGATAGCAATTCGTACGCGTCCATCTCCGACAGCCCGTAGTCGCGATGAATCCAGTACACCAGTTCGGTCAGTGCGATCCGCACCGCGTCGTCCGCCGGACGGTACGCCCCCACCGTCATAATCGCGTCATCATTTTCAAACTGTGGCCACTCGATCCGGCGCCCCTTGATCACGCTCACCTGCACGCGCGCCTTCAGCGGAACTTCGATCGCCGACCCCGCGGCCTCGCCGTCCCCCATCGCCGCGTGCCCGTCGCCGAGATAGAGCAAACCGCCCTTCACGTTCACCGGAAAGTACACAGTATTTCCGACCGACGCCTCCGGAGAATCCATGTTCCCGCCAAACTCCGCCGGCACAAGCGAACTCCGTGCCTCGCCATTCGCCGGCGCCACGCCAATGCAGCCAAAGAACGGATGCATCGGAATCTTCACCGCAAAGTCTGAATCAAGCGCCTTGAACGTCGCCGTGTTATCCGCATGATTGATCGGATAGAACCACACCCGCTCCTTCCACGGTTCCTTCTCCAACACCGGCGTGTACTTCGACGAATTGATCGAGCCGAATCCCGGCGAGAACGCACCCACTCCGTAATCGCCATCCACCTGCAGATCCAGAATCTTCACCGCCAGCGTGTCACCCGGCTCCGCGCTGTCTACGTAGAACGGCCCGGCCAGCGGATTGTCGCCCTTCGCCATATCGAGCGTGTCGCCCGGCTTTTTCAGTCCATTGCCGAAGCAGTCGAGCGTGTTCGTGTCGAGAATGTCTCCCGGCTTCAAATGCAAAACCGGATCCGCCGTCGCAAACAGATACTTCACATTCGCGTTGGTGGTTGTGTAGTGCACCACGTTTTGCCCCACCACCCCAGCGGAAAGAAACAAGAGCACGGCTGCAATCTTCAGAAGTCGCATGGATCCCCCGTTGTCACTGCAATCCCGCGTGACCACCTGCAGGCTCTGCATTCGAATTCAAATCCAGCACGTAGGCCGTTTGATCCCGCGTCAGCACAAACAACCGTTTCCCATCCGGCGAAAACGTCTTGTACGCAACCGAAACCGGAAACTTGTACGTCCGGCGCAGCTGGGAGTCTGCCAAGCTGTACACGTTGATCTCCTGCTCACCCGCCGTGACTGCGTACGCCCCTGCCGCACTCGACACCGTCGGCGCATGCCCGAATACATGGCCCATCTCCTTGCCCGAAGCGAATGAATATGTCAGCACGCGGTTCCCGCTCACCTGCAACGCCAGCCACTCTCCATCCACATGCGCCTTTTGCACCCGGAAAGAGTACTTGTTCGTCTTCACTATGACCTTTCCCAGCATCGAGTTGGTCTTCGGGTCGACTAGCTCGTATAACATGTCCTCTTTCTCGGCCGCGCTCTTCAGATCCGGAAACAATCTCATCTCGTCGCGGGCGGCCCCACTCGCTACCGGCCACCCCATTAGCACCTCGCGATAGTCCGGCGTCATGGTGAACGAAGGCGGCTCTTGCGGAAAACGCCGCGTCCAGATCGTCGCCTTCGTGCGGAAATCCCTCAATTCGTAAGTCCAGTCCTTCCTCTGGTACGGATTGTCTCTGGAGGGTATGCGGACAACTACATAAGGTCCCGACTGGCTGGCCTGCAACTCTCCGACCGGAAAAACCGGATCTGTCGAGCCGTCCTTGCTCAGTTCCACCACGGCACGATCCTGTTTGTCGTTCTTGGCGAAATCCGCAAAGAACGAATCGTCTTCGGCAAACCAACCTCCCGTGAATCCGCGAACGTATTGCACGCGCTTGCCGTGCTCCAAATCCCACAACGAACCGCGGCTGCTGGTGGATGCCGCCAGCCAGTTGAAATCCGGCGAGACCGCTATCGTGCGGCTGTCCCCAAGGTGGGATTGCCGGAGTAGCGCCCGTGCCACAATCTTCGACGATGGGATCTCTACCACGACAATGCGGCCATCGACTTCCTCAATGACCACGCTGTTACCGTAAACGTCCCCCGCCTCACCCTTGCAGATGCCATCCAGCTTCCCCGTTGTCGGATCAAGGAAACCTCGCTTGCCATCCTTCAGCGGCCCCACTGAGACATACTTCCCTTGCGCGGTTTGTCCCAGACTGAGCCCGCGTGCCAGCGCCATCTCCCGGATGCGCTCCCCGCTCGGAAACTTCAGCAAAGGAGATTTGCCAGGATTCGAACTACCGATTCCCAGTACGCGTTCGCTGTCGACAAACGTAAACTCCTCATGCATCAAGTTGCGAATCGATGACGGCAGCCTCGCCTCATGGTTCTCTTTCAGGTCGTAGGCAAAATCCAGGATCCCCGACCCGGCCAGAAAATATCGACCGTCCGGGGAAAACTGCATGCGGGCCAGGTTCAGATTCGCGTTCTCCTCAAGGTCGATCAGCAGGAAAAGCCAGAAGAACGCCACGCGCGGGTCGACGAAATCCTTTTTCGACGCCAGCTCTTTGCCGCTCGCCACCTCAAGCAACTGCAGCCCGAACTCTTTGTCGAGGCATGCCAGGTACTGCCCGTCGGGCGAGAGCTCGCTCTGCAGGCAGCCCACCCGCAGCGTGAGTTCATGCACCGATGTCCGTTTCTGCTGCGCAACATCCCAGGTCTCCACTCGCAGCGCGGGCGTCTTGAACGCAATCGACTGCGAGTCCGGACTGAACGACGCTTTGTCCGCGTCGGGAGCTTCAATAAAGAAGAGAACCTGGAGTGGATCTCGGGTGAGCACGTGAATCCCGCCTTCATCCTGCGCCAGCACATATTTCCCGTCATGGCTGAAGCGCAGATTGCTGATGTCGGGACGCAGCGCCGGCTCTACTTTCTTGCGCATCAGAAGTCCGGGGAGAGATTCTGCATGTACGGCGCCGGTTGAGGCGATGACCTGTGCCTGCCACGCCTCAAAACCGGCAGCCGATGAGGGCGTAATCCGCGCACAATCCGCCGGCATCGCTGCCACCGACTTCAACAGCTCGCGCAGACGCTTCTGTTCGGGCTTGGTGTGTCCCAAAAGATCCGTAAACCAGTTCCCCGAATCCCCGTGCGTGGCGTTGAACCGGTCCCACAGGTCCACATAGGCCTGCGGCGCAAATCCCGCGCGAGCCATGGCAAACAGCGCCACCTGATCGGCAATGTACTGATCCCCTTCTCCCTCTTCGTGAACATGCGACTGTTTCCGCCGCTCGTTCTCCAGCAGGCGCTGAAACTTGTCGTAGATATCCGCCCGGTCCCCAACCTCTGTGACTCCCAGCAAGCGCTTCAGGGCGCGGGTCATGTTGATCGCATGCTGATGCGTGACGATGTGCCCCATCTCGTGCGCCAGCACTCCCGCCAGTTCGTCATCGCTGCGTGTGAGCGCCACCATTTTTCGCGCCACGTAGATGCGTCCGCCGGAGATGCTGAAGGCGTTGACTTCCGGCCATTCGACGAGGAAGTAGCGGAAATGAAGATGGTTCGGAGGAAGGTAGCGCGTCAGTCGCGCCCCAAGTTCCTCCAGGTGCGCGGTCAGTGCTGGGTCTTCGATCAGAGGAAGTTCGTGCGCCAAGTTGTCGGCCATGGCATCGCCAAGGTCGACCTCTTGCTGCTCGGTGAAGATATTCTTCCCCGTGACCCGGTCCAGCGCCGGAGGCTGCGGACACACCTGCTGTGCGCACAGGCTCACCGTTGCCGCCATCGACAACGCCAACCGCCACGCAAGCCGCAAGCCCCACCGCATACGCAGCACAAGCTTACCCGTGTCCCGAACCACCGTCACGGAAAAGATACAACGCGATGTCGCGCTAGTCCGCCGAACGACTTCTGCAGAGGACGTCTCCTCGCAGGATTCACCAACGCGGCGGTTCAAGACCCGGATCCGCGCTGATTGCTCCGCACCGCTGGCTGTCACTTACGTCGGCGAACACTGGTTACGCAGAATCTACTCCTGGGCACGTAAGTTATCGTCACTGACTTATAGCTCACTTAGTGGCGCCCTTCCTCGATACCGTCTCAACATTAAACATTTCGCCATCATCTTGATTTACTCATGGAATGCGACCATGGCATTTTTGACACGAATTTTACGTTGCGTTAATGTCCGCGTCCGCCGCGCCAGCATAAGATACCCTCCGCGCTCCAGCTTCGTTATTACAAATCAGGAGAATTAAATGAAGTTTCGTCGCAACTGTGCAGAGGAAAATAGAGAAAGTTCAGCCGCGAGTGCCGGCTCCACCTGGCACCGCAAGGTTCTTGCCGGCGGCACCGCCGTGATCCTCGCCCTATCCCCGCTGACATCCGCGTGGGCGGCCCCGGCGGGCGCCCCGCCTCGATTGCCTGCACACGCCGCCGCGGTGACGCCGGCATCGACTTCTGCCGGAAGCTGCCAGCTCAACTCACGGCACGGGAAGATCAAGCATGTTGTCACCATCATCTTCGACAATACGCACTTCATGCGCGATCCCGCCCGCGATGGCTCAACCCTGGTGCCGTCCGATCTTGAACAGATGCCGCACCTGCTCAACTTCATCAAGCAAAACGGCACGCTTCTCTCCAATCACCACACGCCGCTCATCGCGCACACCTCTGACGACATCATTACCATCCTCACCGGCGTTTATCCCGCTCACCACGGTGTGGCGAACGCGGCCAACAGTTATCTCGAATACACCGCAACCGGGCTCAGATCGCAGTCCGCCTTCACCTACTGGACTGACCTGAGCCTCGACGGCGCCTATAACCTGATCAGCGCTCCCGCGGATGCAGGTCATCCGAACGGCGTCAACACGCCGGCGCCCTGGGTGCCCTTCACCCGCGCCGGATGCGACGTCGGCGCCGCCGCGGCAGCCGACATGGAAATCGAGAACACCGGCGTCGACCTCTCCACTGTGTTCGGTCCCGGTTCACCACAGACCACAGATCCGAACGCCTTCGCCAACTATGAGGGTGTGGCCATCCATTGCGCGGCGAACAGCACGCTTTGCTCCGCCGCCAACGGCGGATTCCCTGACAAGTTGCCCTGGGAGCCCAATGCCGATGGCTCAGCAGCAACCACTGATCCCGCTACCGGAACTTCGACCGGCTACGAGGGATACAACGCCCTCTTCGGCCACAAATATGTCACCCAGGCATTCCAGAATTTAGGGCTAGGCAGCAACGTGCTCGACAGCAACGGCAACCTGAAGGACATCAACGGAAACACCATCGTGGATGACTTCAATGGCGTCCTGACTCCTGGCTTCCCGAGCTTCAGCATCGCGCCTCAGTATTCGCTGGGCTACCTTGCCGATATGCTCGAGGCTGGCGTCCCGGTGGTGTATGCCTACATCGACACCCCGCACCGTCCCCTTCCGGTTAATCCCTACGGATATGGAGTCGCCGGAGATACGAACGACTACGGCCCGGGCGAGGCGCACTACGTCATCCAATTGCAGCAGTTCGACGACGCGTTCAACAAGTTCTTCAAGCGTCTTGCCAAAGACGGGATCACTCCCGAAAACACGCTATTCATGATCATGGCCGAAGAGGGAGATCATGTGGTTGCGGCCCAACCCACGAACTTCCCTTGCGACGGAGTACACAAGGCATGTACCTACGGCAACACGTCTGGCAATGAGGTCGGTGAGCTGAACTTGAACTTCAGGGGCCTGCTCCAGGCCGAAGCGGGCATCACGACTCCCGCGTCGGTGAACAGCGATTCCGCTCCTGACATTTACCTGACCAGCAATCCCGGCCCAAATGATCCCACGCTGCGGGCGTTTGAGCAGGCGTCCGCCGCTGCCACGGCGGTCAATCCGATCACCGGGGTTACCGACACCATCGCGCAATCCATGGTCAACTCGGTCGAGTTCAACCTGTTGCACATGCAAACCGCCGACCCGCTGCGGACTCCGAGCTTCACCATCTTCGCCAACCCCGACTATTTTGTGACCGGCTCTACCGCCTGCGGCACCAGCACCACGCCCCAGACGTCCTGCGTCACACAAGTGCCCGGGTTCGCGTGGAATCACGGGGACCTTCCGCCGCAGATCACCACCACCTGGCTTGCTATGGTCGGCCCCGGAATCGATGACGATGGCGTGGACCGCAGGACGTTCTCGGATCACACCGATGTCCGGCCGACCATGCTCACGCTGTTGGGCTTGAAGGACGACTACTCTCACGACGGACGCGCGCTGGTCGAAAAGTTCAACGACTCCGCGATTCCTTCCGCGGTCAAGCGAAGTGACAACTTCGTCGCGCTGGCTCGGGCTCTGAAGCAGATCACAGCTCCGGTTGGCCCGCTGGGTCTCGCCAGTATCCACGCGTCGACCGTCGCTCTGGCAAGTGGCAACGCCATGGACGACTCGACCTACACCAACATCGAAAATCAACTTACTTCGTTTACCGCCCAGCGCGACGCGCTCGTGGCGCAAATCCTGCCGCTGCTCGAGGGTGCTGAAATGAACGGCACGCCGATTCCCGACGATGTTGCACGTCACCTGATTCGTCAGGCGGATCGTCTGCTGTTCGACGTGGAAGCCTACTCTGGCAGTTTGTAACCACCGCCTGCAGCCAAGTCGCTGTGGAGCAAGAAAAGGGGCGCGATTTCCTCTCGCGCCCCTTTTCTCTTGCGCCAGATCAATTAGGCACTGGAAACCCGCCTCGTCCAACCTGTTTACAAAACATTCATCTTTTGTCGGTAAACTCTGCAGAGATTGTGGGACCGTTTTACCAAGTGGTGATCAACTCTAGAGGGCCGGTGCCCGCCTTTTCGAATCGCCGAATGACCCAAGAATCCTCCAGGTTGCTGGACCATCGCAGCGCGACCATCACGCCGCGAAATGTTGTAGCCATGCTACTGTCTCCAAGCCAACTTCGCGGATGACCGATGACCCAGCTCTCAAATCCAGCCGCGCCGCCGCAACTGAAGTCTCTGCTTGAGCTGGCTGCCAGGTTGCTCAGCGCCGGACAACCAGCCGATGCGATCGCCCCTTTGCGCGATGCGGCGCTCCTCGATCCATCCAATCCCTTCATCCAGCATGATCTCGGCCTCGCCTGCCTCGAAGTCGGCCGCGTACCGGAGGCCATTCAGGCATTGCAGCGCTCGGTGGCCAACAACCCGCGCTACGCGGACGCGCACTTCCGCCTGGGCATCGCGATCGAGAAACAGGGCGACACGCGCGGGGCAATTTTTGCGTACCACCATGCCACCGAACTCCTGCCGTCCCTTGCCGAGGCGTGGTTCCGCGCCGGCGCGCTGGTTTACGAACTCGGCCGCCGCGACGAGGCGATCGCCTGTTTCCGCCGTGCGGCGGAGACCGGAGGGAAGGCCAGTTTCGGCCAGCTTGGCAAGGCCCGGGCGCTCCTTGCCGAAGATCGCAATCAGGAGGCCCAGCAGGTACTTCGACGAACGCTGGAGCGCGATCCGCAGAATGCCATGGCGCATGATCTGCTTGGCAATCTGCTCTCGGAGCTCGGCCGTTTCGAGGAAGCGCGAGAGTGCTTCCAGCATGCCATCGCCATAGCTCCGCTGCTGGCCGGAAGCTACTACGATCTGGTCCGGTGCGGCCGCGCCACCACCGATGACGACGCTCTGCTGAAACGGATGGAGGCCGCCGTAGCCACGCCCGGCCTGGACGCCGCGCAGCGCCTGCGCCTTCATCTCGCCATCGGCAAGGTGGCCGACGATCTCGGCGACTACGCTTTAGCCATGCAGCATTTCGACGCCGCCGATGCCGTACGCCGCAGCTCTGGCGGATTCGACTCCGCCGCGTTTGCCAGGGAGACTGACCGCCTCATCGCCCGCTGCACCCCGGAACTCCTCGCGCGGGCGCGCGAACTCGGCAACAGTGACGCCACCCCGGTCCTGATCATCGGCATGCCGCGGTCGGGCACAACTCTCGTCGAGCAGATCATCTCCATGCATCCCGAGGTCGAGGCGGGCAGCGAGTTGAATTTCTGGAACGAACGCGGAGCCGCCTGGCACAGTTCAGGCACCGCCGGGAACGAGCGACCGTTTCTGGCCAAAGCCGCCGCGGACTATCTTCGTGTGCTGCGCGCCATCTCCCCGAAAGCGGCACGAGTCACCGACAAGATGCCGTTCAACTTTCTCTGGGCCGGACTGATCCACCTGGCATTTCCGCACGCCACCGTCATCCATTGCCGCCGCACCGCAGTCGACACCGCGCTTTCCATCCACCAGACTCATTTCCATCCCAGCCTGGCGTTTCCCACAGGAGGCGCCGAGCTGGTCGCCTATTTCCGTACTTACCAGCGGCTCATCGACCACTGGCGCAGCCTGCTGCCTTCGGATCGCTTCCTTGAGGTCGACTACGAGGAGCTAACGCGCTCACCGGAACCAGTGATCCGGCAGATCATAGCGGCCTGCGGCCTCTCTTGGAACGACGCCTGCCTGCGCCCCGAATCCAATCCCCGCGCCGTGAAGACCCCAAGCAAGTGGCAGACGCGACAGCCGATCTATCGCTCCTCGGTCGCACGCTGGCGACGCTACGAACCCTGGCTCGGTCCCCTGCGCGATCTCGTCGCATGATCTCCCTGTAACCAACAGTTCATATTGCCGTCATCAATCCGACACAGTTCGTCTGCTAGGGTTTGTCCCACCCTTAAAAAAGCACACCTCTCAGGTCTGCTTGCAGGACGTTGCGCGCCGGTCCCGATCACGTGTGGGGAACAAAATCCAGGAAGGAGAAGAGGAGAAAACTACATGTCTCGACAAAGGTCTTGGTCGCGAACTCGCTCTCGAAAGAAAACAAGGATCAACCGCCTTAGCCCGCTCGCCGGTCTGGTGGCCGCGGGGTTAACCCTCCCGGGGCTCGCTGTCGCGCAGTCAAACCCGTACCCAACCTACGTCGCTGGCCCGCAACCGAACGGCTCGTGGGTTGTGGGCGATGGCCAGGTCATCACGCCTGCGGGCACCCAGGTCGATCTCGGCATCCGCGTTCGCGCCAAGGCAATTGCGCTGAATCCTAACTCGCACAATCACACTGCCGCCGTCCTCACCCTCGGCGCCTCAGAGGCCGTCGAGGTGTTCGATACCGACACCGGCGTGGTCCTGCAGAACTACGCTACAGGCGGACAGGATTCGAGCGGCAGCTATAGCGGCATCACCTATTCTCCAGACGGTAAGTACTTGCTGTTCAGCCAAGACAGCAGCAACGTCACCCTCGCCAAGGTCTCTGACGAAGGCCTGCTCGAGGACGACGCCCAGGTGGGCGTGCCTGCCAACAATTCCTTCATCACCTGCTTCCCGAACAGCCCCATCGGCGATTACGGCCGATCCTGCGGCACGTTCTATTCCCCGTGGACCTCTTATCCAGGCGGCGTCGCCCTCTCCCAGGACGGTAAGAGTGCCTACGCCCTGCTGAACCAGAACAACACCCTCACCCGGATCGACTTGACTGCGAATCCTCCCAAACAGGCCGAAGAAATTCGCGTCGGCAATGCACCCCACAGCATCCTGATCGACGGCACGACCGCCTACATCAGCAACGAGGGCGGACGCGTTGCTACCCAAGCCGACTTCCAGATCTACTCTGCCGGAACGCCGATCGTCGCCGACCCGGTTGTGGGCGCCGCGGTGACCGGCACTGTCTCGGTGGTGGATCTGAAGTCGATGAAGATCACCCACACGATCTCCACCGGTCTGCACCCCACAGGAATGGCCTTCTACGGACGATCCTTGTTGGTCGCCAACACCTATAGCGACAGCATCTCCGTGATCGACCTGGGCAGCCACGAGGTCCTGCGCACCATCGACCTCGGCCTGCCCATCGGAGTACCCGGCGAGAGCCGTCCGGCCTATGGCGCCGCTCCAAACTCGATCGCCGTCGATGGCAAGAACGGCATCGCCTACGTCGCGTTTTACAATGCCAACGCCATCGGGGTCGTTGACCTCAGCCGGCACGCCAGGCAGCCCGTCCTGGGCATGATCCCGGTGGCCTACGCTCCCAGCTCTGTCGTGCTGGATGAGGCCAACAACACCCTGATCGTTGCCAACGACAAGGGCATCGGCACGCGCAATTCGTTCGAGTGCGACTACAACGTCTGTGACCTCAACACCCACCAGGACAATGGCACCGTTAGCATCATCCCCGTGCCTCATCAACATGCCTTGCAGGCGATGACGCGGCAGGTGTTCCAGAACAACCACTGGGATCTGGACCAGAATATCCGGTCGGCCTCAGGTGGCAATCCGCACGCCCGGCCGGTCCCAATCCCGGCGAGGATCGGCGATCCTTCGCTAATCAAGCACGTGTTCCTGATCATCCGCGAAAACCGCACCTATGATCAGATCCTCGGCGACGTCACGGCCGGCAATGGCGACGCGTCTTTGGCAGTGTTCGGCGGCAACATCACGCCCAATGCCCACAAGCTGATCCAGCGATTCCCGCTCTTCGACAACTTCTACGATCCCAGCCGTCAGTCCGCCGACGGTCACCAGTGGATCGCCGAAGCCATGGCCCCCTACGCCGACGACATCCAGTCCCCTGACTGGAACCGCAGCTACCCGGGAGGCAACGCCGGCGATGCCCTCGCCTACACGAAGAAGGGTTTCCTCTGGTCGGAAGCTGTCGCCAAAGGTCTGTCCGTGAAGATCTACGGCGAATACGTCGAGAACGATTTCTTCCTGCAGCCGAATGGATCCACCAGCGAGCCCAGTTGGAGCGACTTCTACGCCGACACCAAGAAGTTCGAGGCTGGCCAGGAACCCACGCTCTACTACCAGAACACGGTCCAGGCAGAGTCCTCTGTCCCGGCCGTTTCGAACTACCTGATCAAGAACTTCCCGCAGTTCGATCTCAATATCCCCGACCAGTTCCGCGTCGACATCTGGCTGCAGGATTTCAAGAAGGACCTCAGGGCCGGCAAGGTGCCCGCGCTCAGCATCCTCTGGGTCATCGACGACCACACCGGCGGGCCGCCGACGCCTGAGGCTCAACAAGCCGATAATGACCTGGCCATCGGACGCATTATCGACTACATCAGCCACAGCAACGTTTGGCCTTCCTCGGCGATCTTCCTCGAAGAAGACGACGCGCAGAACGGCGTCGACCACGTCGACGGCCATCGCAGCCCGGGCTACATCGTCAGCCCCTACGCCGTGCAGAACGGGTCCACGGACCACACCTATTACACCCAGGTCAACATGACCCGGACGATCGAGCAAATCCTCGGTCTGCCGCCCATGAACCAGTTCGACCTCGTGGCATCACCGATGCGCACGGCCTTCGTCGACGATCGCATCCCGGAACATAACTTCCGGCCCTGGGATCACGTGCCGAACGTGGTGCCGCTGGACGAGGGCGTGGTAGCCAGTGCAGCCCCCTCCACCGACAGCCCCCAGGTCGCCGCCCTGAGGAAAGCTTGGCTCCAGAAGAAGGCGGAACTCTTCGCCGGCAAGCTGACCAGGCCCGACGCCGAAGACCCAGATGCCGTCAACCATCTGAACTGGTACCTGACCACCGGGTTTACGCGGCCCTATCCGGGAGAGAAGACCGTTCGCCCGCCAAGCGACTTCAACAACCCGGCTCCTGAAAAGGCCGACGTGGACGACTAGAACTTCATTCGCCCCCTAACACCCTCTCTCCGATTCACCGGGGAGAGGGTTTTTTGTGCTCGCCCAGCGTGGCGAGGCAGTTTTCGTGTAGTCCCGATTTTTCAACAGCCAGTTGGCACTCTTCGTTATCATCGACTCGCGAGACCGCAAGCCGGCGCCGCGAATCTCTCAACCACTAGGTCTGCCATGGGCGTTCCATCCTTTATCCCGCGCCTCGAAGATGTGCGCAGCGTCCTTGACAACAGTGCCGACGTCAGCTTTGTCCTCGATCCGGACTTGCGTTTGCAGTACCGCAATCCTGCCTGGAACAAGTTTGCCTCGGAGAACGATGCGCCGGAATTGGCGAGCGAGGCCGTGATCGGGACCGACCTGCGGCGGGTGATCGGCCACGATTTGCTTCCCTTCTATTGCGCTGCATTTGAGAAAGTGCAGCGAGAGCAGGTGGTGTGGGATTGCTTGTACGAATGCTCAAGCCCACAAGTCTTTCGCAAATTCCGCATGCAGATCCAGATCCTTGCCCCCTCGGGGTATCTGGTCAGGAACAATCTGGTAGTCGAACATCCGCACCCGCCGTCAGCACCCGTGGAGCGGGCAGAGTACGTAAATGCCGACTCTTTCATCAAGGTCTGTATGCATTGTCGCTGTTCGAGGAGAGTCGATGCGCCATCCCAGTGGGATTTTGTGCCTGCGCACCTGGAGCGCGGGTTACTGCACGTGAGCCATTCGCTCTGCCCGGTTTGCCTGGAGTGCTTCTATCCCAAAGAGCAAGATCCGTAGAAGGGCCGCTCTTAAATACCCCTCGGTACGTTGTCCGCTTGCCACTTTGCAAGGGACGTGCGCGGTTGTGAGAATTAGAGTATGAAATCCTGCAGGCGCCGACTTCTCGTCGTCATTGTGGGCGTGCTGGCCGCTACTGGCGGAGCAAACGCCCAGGCGAAATTTCCGCCAGATTCCGACAATGCGGCCTTGCGCTACTGGGCGGCGTTAACCGAGATGCGCGACAAAGTCGGCGATGACACAACGCAAGAATTGCTCTCGGCAACGTTGAAAGGCGAGATCCCCTGGGATGAAAACAAACTTGGTCCGATTCTGGACGCGAACGCCGGCGCACTGCAAGCAATGCAGCGAGGCGCCAAGCTTCCGGAATGCGTCTGGGGGCTGGACTACCGCCTGGGAGTGAGCACCCCGGCTCACATGCTGATGCGAGCGCGCAGTTTGGAACGTCTCAACACGGTCGAGGGAATCCGCGAGTTGGCGAAGGGCAACGGCGAAGCAGCGGTGAACACGTGGCTCGCGGGAATTCGCTTTTCGCAGGACGTTGGCCGCGGCGGTCCCGTTATTGTGGCGATGGTCGGCAGCGCCATGCTGACGGACATTCTCCCGGCCATTACGGCGCAGGCGAGACAAGGCAAATTGCGGCCGGCACAGAAAAAGGCTTTGTACGAGGCTATCCAACAGTTGCCTGAAGACGGCTTCGATTGGGGAATCGCATGGGGCGTTGAATACGCCATCGCAGACCAGTTTCTTCATCAGCTTCAAACGTCAAGCGATCCAAAGGCGATATACGAGAAGTACGGGTACGATGCGCCGAAAGGGCTTCCTCCCACCGTCGATGAGCTTCGCGCGTACGAGGAATACATGCTCGCCGCGCAGGCGGCGTTGCGTGAGCCGGTCAGCAAAGCCAGGGCTCGTGCCGACGATTTGGAGTCGAAGATGCGCCGCCTGGCAGAGCCGGAGCTCCTCTTGGCTACCGATTTCAGTCAAAGCAACGACGCGAGAGCCCGGGTTGCAACGCAGCGTGAGGAATTGGTGCGGGCACTGGCTTCGAACTAGATCTCGGCTGCTCGGGCTATCTAGCCCGCGTGTTGCTGCCTTTTGTAGAAACTCCGCACCTTGGCGCGGTTTCCGCACTTGGTCATGTCGCACCAGCGGCGCCGGTGATTCTTGCTCTCATCCAGGAACAGCCACTCGCACGTCTTCGAAGCGCACGGACGCACGAACCGCAACTGGTCCGTGGACGGCGCCCGTACGCAGGCACAATCACAGGGGAAATAGCGGGACACCCAGGAACGTTTCCTGACTTGCACTCTTCCAAATCCGACCCAGCTCAGCTAGCAACGCAACACACTAGTCACTGCCGCCAAAGACGCTGTCTGTTGTCGCCGGCTTGGATAGAACAGAAAGAATCCCGGGAAGGATTGGCACCAATCTTCGAGCACACGCACGAGAGAACCCGCGGCGAGGTACGAAGCTACCTTGTGTTCCGAAACGAACGCAAACCCCACTCCATCCAGAGCGGCACGAACAACCAGTTCCTCGTCCTCGACCACCAAAGGCCCGTTGACGGCAATCGACAGGGACTTACGTCCCTTCTCAAATTCCCACCGATAAGCCCCGGCATCGCCATGACGAAAGTTGATGCAGCGATGCTTGAGTAGATCACGGGGCAGCTTCGGTTTGGAGCGAGACCGCAGGTACTCCGGCGACCCCACGATCGCTGCACGATGATCAGGCGATACTCGCACCGCAATCATGTCCTTCTGGATGTACTCTCCAAAATGAATGCCGGCATCGAAATGGTCTCGAACAATGTCCCTGCGGCTATCATCCGTGGTGATATCGAGAATGATGTCGGGATACCGGCGGATCAATTCCCCAAGTTTCGGCGCAATCACCGAGAATGCATAACGAGGTACGAGCAAGCGCACACGGCCGGCAGGTTTTGCCCCGGAGCCAGAAACAACCTGCAGGCTCTCCCCCACTTCATTCAGGGCTGGTCGCAATCGATTGAGAAGCTGCTCTCCGGCCTGGGTCAGGGCCACGCTACGTGTGGTTCGAGCGATCAAGCGAACGCCGAGTGCCTCCTCGAGTCCGCGCATGGTGTGGCTGATCGCAGACGGCGTGACGCCCTGCCGCTTGGCCGCCCGCGTAAAGCTCTTCTCTTCCGCCACGGCTACAA
>Ga0335080_10000290_pt1 | contig 45601 bp, 43 predicted proteins | sample Lox_Sample_34_FD_206720 | JGI IMG/M metagenome (GOLD analysis project Ga0335080, IMG submission 206720) | Soil microbial communities from Loxahatchee National Wildlife Refuge, Florida, United States - Lox_Sample_3.4 | ecosystem: Environmental > Terrestrial > Soil > Wetlands | place: USA... | reverse complement strand
CGAGCGCATCTATGCTCCACTCACCGCCGGTCTCCTCAAGCCTTTCGCCGGCGATCGCAACCTCGCCCAGCACAAACGTTGTCAACTGGACCGCCTCTATCAGCGCGTTACCGATGATCTCGACGCTTCTTATCCGCAGTCGGCCTCAAGACCGCTGCTTAGCCAATACAACGAGAACAAAATTCTCGTTTCGAGGTGCATAATCGACTAAAGCCCCCGGCTCTGCCGGGGGATATTTACTTCTGCGAGATTGCGCCAACGGTCGGGTTCGGGACCGAGATAGGCGATTTCACCTTCAGCGTGGCGCAGGAATCGCGGTATGGAAGGCGGGATCTTCTGGGCGGCAACCCGGTTGATATAAGTATGCCCTTCGTTTCCCCAGGCAAACGCCGCCGGGCTTTGGGTGGGAACGAGCGTGATCAGAGTCCAAACGGCTAGCCGAGGTGTGAGACGACCGGAAAGCATTCTATTTGAGCGGCGCCGTATCGGGCTTATAACAGAACGGCTGGGTTGCTTCAAGCGCCTCCCGCAGAGCTTTGATGAATTCTATATGGACTTCGAACATCTTCAGTTGAGCGAGCGCGATATCCTCGTAGAGTGGAAGAAGAGAGCCGAAATCGATCGTTGCGCATCGGGCTCTGCGCGACGTGCAAGTTTGTGCGCGGCATGAAATCCGATCGGGGATCGATCTTTTACATGTGCCAGCTTTCCCTGACGGACGCCACATTCCCCAAGTATCCGCGGTTGCCCGTGCTGCACTGTAGGGGATACGAGCCGCCCGGCGAGAGCCATCTCCAACAATCGGGCCCTGAGAAGTAGAGCCTCTTCCCGATATCCCGCGCCGCGTGATTCGTGTCACTGCGGAACTATCAGACGATCCGGCACCTTAAGCGCGAACAACAAGGGAGTTGTGATGCTACTGAAAGTTCTGGCCATCGGCGCAATCGTCCTATTTTTCGTTTGAACCGTGGCTGTGCTCCAGGGCTGGAGCAGAAGTACCAACATGGATCATGTCATCGGAGTAGCTTTCATGGTAGTGTTCGCGGCCGCTGCGGCATGGGGACTGAGGATGCTCGGCGTATGGCGTTGAAGACCATAGTCAAGCCGAAGAAGCAGAACAGCGCTGTCTCGCCGAATATCTTTGCCGGCCAGTTGGTCCAGCCGACCGAGGAGGCTGTTCAAACCGCGCTTGGGCAGAGTTGCGTATTGTGGAAGCAGCTCATCGACGAGCTGAAGCGGGAGCTGAAACTCGATGGCGAAGACTGGCATTCCTCGGGTGCGAAATACGGATGGGCGCTTCGGCTTCAGAAAAAGCGTCGGAATATTGTTTATCTGGGCCCTCGCGCCGGATCGTTCGTAGCAGCTTTTGTTCTGGGCGATAAGGCACTGACTGTTGCTCGCAACAGTAAATTGCCCGCATGCGTGCTCAAGGAGATTGCGGAAGCCAAACGCTACGGCGAGGGGACTCCCGTGCGCATTGAAGTGAGCAAAGCTGAAGATATCGACCCGATCAAGGTTCTCGCACGAATAAAAGTCGAGAATTAGAGAGCTACTCCAGTCCTAAGTCCTTCGCCAGGGCCTTCCACTTGCTATTGACTGAGGCTTTCGTCTTGGCGTCCATCACAATCTCATCCGGCCACGGGCGCGTGAAGCCTTCGCTGGCCCACTTGCGCGTCGCGTCAATCCCCATCTTGGAGCCGAAATCCGGCAGGCGGCTCGCGTGATCGAGTGAGTCGACGGGGCCGAGGGTGAATTGGATGTCACGCTCCGGATCGATGTGATTGAGTACCTTGAGTGTGACATCGGCCAAATCCTGCACGTCCATATCTTCATCCACCACCACAATGCATTTCGTGAACATCGCCTGGCCCAGCGACCAGACCGCGTGCATCACCTTGCGCGCCTGGCCAGGATAGGACTTTTTGATCGAGACGATCATCAGGTTGTGAAATACGCCTTCGATGGGCAAGTTGATGTCGACCAGTTCCGGTATGGTGAGCTTCATCAAGGGCAGGAAAATACGCTCTACTGCTTTCCCCATGTAGGCATCTTCCTGCGGCGGCTTGCCGACGATCGTTGCGGCGTAAATGGGGTCCTTCCGGTGCGTGATGCAGGTGACGTGGAAAACCGGGTAAAGATCTTCCAGAGAGTAAAAGCCGGTGTGATCGCCGAAGGGGCCTTCGCTGCGGAGTTCGTCGAGGTTGATATAGCCTTCGAGGACGATCTCGCTGGTGGCCGGGACTTCCAGGTTGACCGTTTCGCATTTGACGAGATCAACGGGCGCGCCTCGAAGGAAGCCAGCGACGAGATATTCTTCGATTTCCGGCGGGGCGGGGACGATTGAGCAGAACGTGACCACGGGGTCTGTTCCGATCGCAACTGCAACTTCCATTTTGCCGGAGGGCCGATCGCCATCGGCCAGGACGCTTCCGCCGCAGCTTCGCGCCATGATGTCTACTGCTGCGCGCGCAAACTCCGCGCGCGCCGGATGGCCAAGGGCGGCCGTCCCTACACGTTCTGTGGTTTCTCCAGAAGCTGCGGTGCGCATGCGTTCGCGCTGGTGCTCGGCGGCGTTCTTTTGGCGCTGCCAGTGCATGCCTGTAGTGCGCTCGTCATAGACCTGCATGCGATACATGCCGAGATTTCGCTTGCCTGACTTCGGATCACGAGTGGTTACGCAGGGCAGGGTGATAAATCGTCCGCCGTCCTTTGGCCAGCATTTCAAAATTGGGAAATCGAGCAGGGAGAAATTGTCGCGCTTGATCACCTCCTTGCACGGACCTGTGGCAACTGTGCGTGGAAAGAACTTCCCGGCTTCGGTCAACAGCGGCAGCATCTTCAACTTGTCGAGAAATCCCTGCGGTGACTTCACATCCATGAACATGCGGATGCGGGCGGCAATTTCATCGTAGGATTCGACGCCGACCGACATCTTCATGCGCCGGTCCGAGCCGAACTGATTGATCAGGAGTTGAGAACCGGGATATCCCTTGAGATTGTGAAAGAGAAGCGCTGGCCCGCCTAGATTGCCTTTCGCATCACGGCCTTTGGAAACGCGGTCGGTGATTTCCGGGAGTTCAAGGATCGGATCAGCTTCGGTCTTGATGCGCTTCAGTTCGCCGGCGCGATCGAGCGCTGCGATCCACTGGCGTAGGTCGTCAAAGGGCAAAGGATTCCTCTCCGCGTGACGGAAGATTATACGGGATCGAAGCCAACTTCATTCGCCGCGGATGAACGTGGATTCACGCAGATCCAATAAAATTGTCATCCTGAGAAACCGTTTTGTGGCGCTGCGGAGGACCTATGAACCCGGATTGCTACGACACTTGCATGGCTCCTCCGGCGCAATGAACGCGCCTCAGGATGACAAGAGGCTTTATTTTCGCTGCTCGAGTTTGACGCTGGCCGTCACTGGCTGACCATCGCGCAGGACTTTCACTTCGACCACATCCCCGACTTTGCTGCGGCGGAGGGCGTCGGTGAAGTCGTAGAGGTTCTTGATGGGCTTGTCGCCGAACTGAATGAGAACGTCTCCTGCTTTGAATCCTGCTTTGGCCGCCGGAGAATTCGGGCGCACGTCTGAGAACTTCACGCCATTCTCCACCTGGCCGAAATCGGGGACCGAGCCGAAATACGGACCATACCCTCCACCTCCACCGATACCACCAATAGGCTTCTCTTCCGCGACGACCTGAAAGATCGGCGGCTGATCGGTGTTCGCTAACTGCACCGCGACACTCTCCACCATATCGAGGAGCCGGGCCGCCGATGCGCCATTGATCTTGTCCCAGGTGTCAGAGGGCTTGTGATAGTCCGAGTGCAAACCAGAAAAGAAGAACAGAACAGGGATTTTTTTTGTGACAAAGGACGTGTGATCGCTCGATGAGAAACCTCCGGGCGAGGATTCGAATTTAAACGGCGTTTCTTTCTCCGCCTGATCGAGCACGGACTTGAATGTCGATCCTGTTCCGACTCCGCCGATATACACCTTGTCATCCTTGATGCGGCCGATCATGTCCATGTTGATCATGGCCACGGCCTTAGCAAGTGGGCGAGTCGGTTCTTTCACCCACTCTGCCGAACCCAGCAGGCCGAGCTCTTCTCCGGCGAAGTCCATGAACAGGATGCTGCGTTTGAGTTTCCCGCGCTCCGGGGTGAGGAGGCGTGCCAGTTCCAGAACGCCCGCAGTTCCGCTGGCATTATCGTCAGCACCGGGATGAATCTGGCCGATCTGCGAGGGAGCGAGCGAGTCGAAGTTGCCGCGGCCGAGATGGTCGTAGTGCGCTCCGATGATGACGTATTCGTCGGTCTGGCCGGGCAGCCAGGCCAGTACGTTGTTGACCGTAGCGCGGGTGGTTTCAATATCGACATTCAGGGACACGTGAAGAGTGTCGGGAAAAGCGAACGATGCCGGTTTTGTACTCGCATTGATCTGGTCCTGAACCTCTCGCAGCGTCTTTCCCGCAGCCTGGAACCAGGCGTCGGCGACGGCGTTCTTCACCTGGACCATCACGATGCCGACGTTCTCCGGTCCACTCACGCTGCCAAAGCGTGTGAGCATATCCTCCTCGCCATCCCCAATGTTTCCATTGACAACGATCAAGGCCTTGGCGCCGTGGTTCCGGGCATTGATGGCCTTGGTGATGAGCTGTGAGTGCTGCGTCTGCCCGTGATGGGAGAGTCCCGCAGGTTCGTAGCGAAGCACAACAACGACTTTGTCCTTCACGTCGAGTCCGGCGTAGTCGTCATAGTGAAACTCCTCGGCCGTGGCGCCGTATCCGGCGAACACCAGTAGCGCATTCACCTGTCCGGACGACGAGAAGCTGAACGGTACGAAGTCCTGCTCGATCTTGAGGTCCTGCTTTTTATCGGCAGTTTGCAGCGAGCAGCGGTTATCCGATTTCAGGCGCGCGCCCGTGATCACGCTGAAAGGCTGCTCGTATCCGTTTACGCCCGCCGGGGCGAGATGGAGTTGCTTGTAGCGCTTCTCGATCAGATGCTCAGCGCGCGTGAGGCCGTTGGTGCCTGCGCCACGGCCTTCCATCTCGGGAGACGCCAGGTCTTTAACGTCATTGACGTAGCGGTTGGGATCGGCCTGCGGTGTTGATGAGGCGGCCAGCACGGCTGCGGATACGGCGAAAACTGCGAACAGCCGGTGAACACGAGTCTGCATTTTGGATTTCCCCTGTCGACCGAAAAATCGTATGGGGACGAGAAGGGTGTGTCAATGTTCCGGGTACAGCCTCTTGCGGCAATCGGGGCAGATGCCGTGACTGAAATCTGCTTCGCTGTGGTTGCGGATGTAGATCTCAAGCGAGTACCAGAGTCCGTGTTCGTCCCGAATCTTTTTGCAGGATGCACATATCGGCAACAAGCCGCTAAGGTTTTTGACCCTTGCCAACGCTTCCTGGAGTTCACGGATCAGCCTGTCGCGCTCGTGTTCGGCGAGTTTTCTTTCACTGATGTCACGAATGATCAGGCACGTTCTAGACTCGCCTTCAGAATCTTCAAAGACAACCGAAGACATCTCAACTGGAAAGATGCTTCCATCGCGACGTCGCGCGTTGAGTTCGCCGTGGGCTCGTCCCGTCTGCTGCCGTTGGGCCAGTAGTCCGGGTAAGCGTGGGTCGGAGCCGTCAAGCAATCCCGCTCGTCCAGCGGCGATAATTTCCTCCCGAGTACGTCCGAACATTCGGCAGGCAGCGGGGTTGGCGTCCAGTATTCTGCCGTCTGGCGAAGTGAACATCATTCCGTCCATGCCGTTTTCAAAGAGCAAGTGGTACGGAGTCGGGTCGCTGAATAGGGAACTCCCTCTGCTGGCGGGGTTTATTGGCATGCTTTGCTGAGACCTTTCGTACGTTCGCGACGCCCGAGCGACGCGACTGGAGACATAAAGGTGCTGCAATTGTAAAGAACCCAACAGTCGGGGGCAATACTCGGAAGAGTTAACTCTGGCGGAAAAACCTAACCGATCGCGTCGAGTACAGAAATTTCGACATATTTCCATGCAGCGCTGCTTGGATCGATCAGGTCGAAGTGATCCGCCCCTCCGATCTCCACAAGACGGACATCTTCTTTGCCCTCCCCCGTTCGCGCGTGTTTCGATGCGACATAATCCCGGCTGAATGCAGGTGAGACCACGTCGTCCGAACTGCCGTGGATCAGCCACTGACGTGCGTTTGCAATGGACAATTGCATCGGGTCCGCTTCGCGATAGTGATCCGGAACTCGGCAGGTGTGCCGCTGAGAAACTCGACGACCGCATCACGGCTGAGGTGGAGCTGATAGGCGCGTCGCAGATCAACTACCCCGGCGAGAGAGAGCACCCCCCGGATGCGAGGCTCGTGAGCAGCCAGACAAAGCGCCAGCTGTCCTCCGGCGGAGTGTCCCACGACCGCGACTTTTGCGGAATCGAAGTGATGTTCTTCCGTATTCTGGATCAGAAACTGGTAGGCGGACCGGATATCAGAAAAAGTACCCGGCCACGCGCCTCCTTCATTTCCGACGCGGCGGTATTCGAGGTTCGCCGTAGCAAGTCCTTTCGCGGCGAGTGCAGCGCAAAGATGTCCGGCGTGATCGAGGTTGTACTTGGCCCGCCAGAATCCGCCGTGAATGTTGATGACCAGAGGCCACGGTTTCTGTTCCTTCGCAGGCAATCTGAGATCGATGAACTGGTTAGAGTCCGAGCCATAGGTCAGCCGCAGGTTGGCCGGGGGCGGCTGCCGCGATAGGATGTCTTCAGACATGGTAACAAGATCACCACAGACGACACAGGGTAGCACGTGCATCCCTTGTGCGCCCCTGGAACCTCTGCAGTGAATTCCTTATTCGTATCGTAAAGCTTCAATGGGATCTAGGTTAGCGGCGCGCAGCGCAGGTACCATTCCGCTGACGACCCCAACAAGGCCGAGGATGCTGGTCGCAACCAGTAGAATCATCGGGGAGACAATCAGTCGAATATCGGCAGCTTCAGCGTGCTGCGCGATGGCGCTATAGAAGGTGATTCGGCCGGCCACAATCGAAACTGCGTACGAAAGCAGAATTCCCAGAAATCCCCCGGCGGCGGTGATCACCATGGCTTCTGCGAGGAATTGGAACAGGATGTGGTGTCGGCGTGCGCCCAATGCCTTTTCCACGCCGATCTCACGGGTCCGCTGCGTAACCGAGACCAGCATGATGTTCATCAGGCCCACGCCTCCGATGCCCAGCGTGACTGTTCCAATGAACGCCAGCAGAATCTTCAAGGCCATGGTGATGATGCCGAACTGCGAAAGCTGCTTTTGCGCGTCGAAGACGAAAACGGCGCGATGGTCGTCAGGTTTGAATCCGTGGGCCGTTGCCAGCGTCTCGCGGATGGTCCGATCCATCTTGTCGTGATCGAGTCCGATCGAGTCGAGCCAGATTCCGTCCAGGTAGTGGGTGTCTTTGAGAACATCCATGGAGTTGTACGGAACGTAGACCACGCGATTGTTGTCGTTATCGCCCTCCTGCATGCGCGGTGCGCCGATGCCGACGACCTCAAATGTCACGCCGTCGATGCGAATTCTTTCGCCGAGGGCAGGCATGCCAGAGAAGAGCTTGTCGCGCGCTTGCGAAGCGATCACCGCGACCAGCCCGTGCTGCATATTGTCCGCGTCATCCAGGAAGCGGCCCTCAGCGATGCCAAGGTTCCAGATCTTTTGAATTGCCGGATCGAGGCCCATGACCGGAAACGTGAACGATCGGTTGTTGTTCTGAACTGTGGAATCCTTTTGCGCCATGCGAACCACGTGCCGGCATAGCGGCAGGTTGTTGCGCAGCAGTTCGATATCGTCATTCGTGAAGCGCACCTGCACTCCAGCCTTGTTGCCGCCTGCCTGTTGCGATGTGCGGCCCGGGAATACGCCTACGGCCGTCGCCCCGAAGCTCTGAAAAATCACCTCGATCGCTTTTCCGAAACCGTTGCCATACGACAGCAGCAGCACTACTGTCGCAATGCCCCAAGCCATTCCAGCCATGGTCAGCAGCGTTCGCCGCAGATCATGGCGCATGGCCGAGTAGGCTTGTTGGAGCAAGTCGCGATGCATAGCTATTCCTTGCGCAGCGCTTCGACAGGTTCGAGCAGAGCGGCGCGGCGGGCAGGGTAGAGTCCGGCGGCAACACCGGCGACTCCGAGTGACACCACGGCCAGCGCCGCAGTTGAGGCAACCAGTTTCGGCGGATCGAAGCCATCTCCCAAACTGACGTTCGATAGAGCTGCCATCAGCGCCGCCGCACCCGCGATACCGAAGCCTCCGCTGAGCATGGTCAGAAACGCCCCTTCCACGAAGAATTGGAACATGATGTTCCCGTTGGTAGCGCCCACGGCTTTGCGCAGACCGATTTCTTTGGTGCGATCAGCCACGGCGACCAGCATGATGTTGATAATGCCGATAGCCCCCAGGGCCAGGGTCACCAGGCCAACGCTCCCGAGAAACATGTTCATGGCATCGAAGATCTTGCCGATCTGGTCGACGGTCCTCACCGTGTCCCATTCATCAAAGGAGTCTGGATTGCCAGGATCAAAGCCGTGATTACGGGCAATAATCTTGTGAACTTCCTGCTTGGCCGCCTCGTGCAGGGACCGGGATCTGGGTTGGTAATTGATTTGAGAAATGACATCGAGATCAATCCCCACATTCAGGGGCGGGAAATATTCGTGCATTGTGCTAAAAGGGATGTAGTTCTTAAGGTTCTGCGTATTGTTGTCACCGTGACCGATACGCTGCAACGTGCCAATGACCTCGAAGCGTGCGCCATTCAACAAAATCGTGCTTCCAATTGAAGGCCGGCCTGAGAACAGCGTCCGCCTGGTTTCGTCGCCCAGGACAATCACCCGGCGCTTTTGCTGCTGGTCCATATCATTGATCCAGCGACCCTGATTGATCGGAACATAACGAATGCTCTTGAAATCGGGAAGGACCCCATTGATCTGGCCGCTGGCCTGGAAATAATCGCTGACGGCCCGGATATCGTTGCGAGAGATTACCGGTGTGGCGCCACCCACGCTCGGACATTCACGCAGGATGTCTCCGTAATCTCGATAGGTCAGGTAATACTGGCGCAAGGCAGTGAAGCTGCCTTGCACCACGGGGGCGCGACCCGACCAGATAAACAGGACATTCTCGCCGATGGAATCGAACTGTTTCCGGTTGCCCGAACGGAATCCTTCGCCCAGTCCGACCAGCAGGAGGAGCGATCCGACGCCCCACGCGATGCCGAACATAGTAAGGAACGAGCGCAATTTGTGCGCCCAGAGTGTCTGCAGGGTCTGGCCGAAGATGTCGAAGATAAGCCGCAACTTCACATTATATCGGCTTATGTTGGGGCTGGATTGTTGCGCTGCCAGGCGTATTGTTGTTCATTCCTGGGCTTATAATCTCGCGTCGTGGCGCTCACAGCGGCAGAACTCAGGATGTGGTTCCGGCGGGTTTTTCTCGGCTTGGTCCTGTTCTTGCTCGGGACTGCAGCCCTCACGTTCGCAGTTGATTTCGGCGTGTTCCGGCTGCGCGTGGCCTCGAACCGGAATCCTTACGGTTCGGTGGTAGTGAGCCATTACTACGCCGTGCAGCAGAAGAACGGGAAGACTCAGTTCATCTTTGAACCACCTGCTCCGTACACGTGTGTCAACGCGCTGTATCCACACGCGGGCATGCCTCCCTGCTGGTATCTTCAGCGGCATCCGGAGCAACGGACGAGCATCTAACGCCCCACTGTAGTAGTTCGAGGGGTGTGTCTTCTCTGCGTTCTCCTGCGGAGTTTCTCGGCGAACTCTGCGGTCCAGGCGTTTAACCGCTGAGAACACAGAGAGCACGGCGCAGATCGCGGAGAAACTGTGTGACGATGCACCGTTCGAGTGATCAGCTAGAATGTTGCGGCAATCACAATCGTTACTCTCGAGGCGATCCATGCGGAAAGCAGGAACGAGCATTCGATTCTATCTCGCAGTCGCTCTGTCGTTGACGCCTGTGGCGATGGCCGCCACTCGGCCCAATCCGCGTCTTGAAAAGGCCTATCGTTTTCAGCAAGGCGGATGGACCTATGTACACCTGCAAGGTACACCATCCAATATCGGATATCAGCACGGGTATTTGCTTGCCCCCGAAATTCAAGACGCCTTCGAGGCGGTCCGGCTGTTTGATACGCATGACTCGCAGCATGATTGGGAGTTCTTCCGCACGACTGCGCGCGAAAAACTCTGGCCACACATTGACTCCGAATATCAGCAGGAACTCCAGGGAATCGCAGACGGTGTGAAAGCACACGGTGTGGATCTGGATGTGTGGGACATTGTCGCGCTTAACGCCTTCGAGGAAGTACCCGATTACTACCTGCCGTGGCTGAACAAGCAGAACAAGTCGGCGAAGAACCCGAAACTGACGGCGCCCGGAAATTGCAGTGCCTTTGTCGCCACTGGCAGCATGACGAAAGACCACCAGATCGTGATCGCCCACAACAACTGGACCAGCTACCTGGCGGGCGAGCGCTGGGTCATCATTTTCGACATCCAGCCCGAGCACGGGAACCGCATCCTGATGGACGGGTTCCCCGGAGTGATTGTCAGCGATGACGATTTCGGTGTGAACTCCGCTGGAATCATGATCACCGAAACCACTATCACTCAGTTCGAGGGCTGGGATCCGAACGGCAAGCCGGAGTTTATGCGTGCGCGCAAGGCTCTGCAGTATGCCAACAGCATTGACGACTATGTCCGAATCATCAAGGAAGGGAACAACGGCGGATATGCCAATGACTGGCTGATTGGTGATCGGACGACCGGAGAAATCGCATACCTGGAGTTGGGCCTGAAGAACACGCCGCTGTGGCGTACGAAAGACGGCTACTTCATCAGTTCGAATTTCGCCCGCGATCCCCGGGTGATCAGGGAAGAGACGACTTTCGATCCGAAGGACGCATCGAATTCTCCGAATGGGCGTCGTGCCCGTTGGGAAGAACTGATGAAGCAGGCCAAGGGCAAGATCGACGTACAGATGGCGGAGCAATTTCTGTCCGACCATGTGGACAGTTTTGAGAAGAAAGAACAGGCGAATGAACGTGGTTTGTGCGGCCACGTCGACACCTCACCACGCGGCGTGAAGGAATGGGAATGGGGGCCTTACAACCCGGGCGGTGCCGTGCAGGGAAAGGCCACCGATAGCACGATGGCGGCAAAGATGAGCTTTGTAGCCCGCGCAGGACATCCGTGTGGCGCGGATTTCCTGGCCGACCCCTTTCTCGCTCAACATCCCGAATATGGGTGGCAGAAGCCACTCCTCCGCGATATGAAGGCCGGCCCCTGGACCGTGTTCACCGCTGGACAGAAGACTGCGCAGTAAGTGGATAAACAATTCGGGCTGGGCCAACGGTACCCGTCGCTCGCCTTCACACGTGTCAAGGCTTCGGTTCGGAGGGCTTCTTGGGTTTGCGTCCTTGGGATGAGGTGCCTGTCGAAGGCCCCGCCTCCGTGGACGACTCTTCACCTGATGCGCTGTCGGGATACAGGGCGACGACGATCACCTCGTAGGGCAGCGCCATATCGACGGAGTCACCGGGAGTTATCGCCGCGACTTCGGCGAGATTAACCCGAGGAATCCCGAGTACATGCAATCGCCCTCCGGCCGGAAGACTCTGCAGGGCTTTCGCTGGTTCGGTATTGTCGACAAAAACCATGCGCCGCTGCGTGATTGGCGCCTCTTCATCGTTTACATCGTAGACGTTCGCCAGTACGAACAGTCCGTTGTCCCCCTGAGCCCACTTGCCGGCAGGCTCGAGGATGAATTCGGTGTAGTTATAAGCCGCTTTTCGAGCCGTAATGCTCACCGACGTCTCGGAAACGCTGATTGTGGCAGTCAGCTTTTCGTATGCGGGAAACGCCGTGCTGGCCGGATAGGCGGAGTAGGAGACGCCGATCTTTTTGGGATCGATGATTGGCACTAGCGACACGTCGCCGATGTCATTGCCGCCGAACTTGGTGATGGGATGGATTTCGAACACGTGGTCCGGATTCGCATTCGCGGGGACGGGCACCGGGTCTCCCTGCGTCTGATTACCTGAAGACGGATGTTCGAACCAGATGCGCCAGACGCCGGTAATGGCAATGGTCTGTCCGGATGGTGTTTGATTCAGCAAATCGATGCTGGCGGATTCCGCCTCCGTGCCAGCATTCATGATTTCGGCCACCAGCGGGAGCCGGACATCCTGAGAGCGGCCAGCCATGTGAACATCGCCATCGTTGGGGCCGCTTGTAACCCTATGCGGCTTGGTGAGGTGTTGATCCAGTTCGAGTTGGGTATCGATGGTGGCGCGGTTCTTGCATAGGTTGACGAAGTCCATGCTGAGGGTGACCGTCTCCGCCCGCAGTGTGGGAAACAGTAATAGGACAACTGAAAGCCGGGCCAGTGGTTTACGTGCCATGACTAGCCCCCTGCTCCCGCCGGGCTCGGTTTTTGCCTGGTCGTCCTCGTGCTTTGTTCATCAGCCTTCTCTGGCTTCTGCCCGGTGTTCCGCAAACGCATGACCTTGTTGAGCAGATCGAACCAGAACGGAGCACCGAGAGAGATCGCGGTAATGGAAAGGAACCATCCGAGCACGCGTGATGCCCACGTCTTCCAGTCTGCGCTCAGGTCCGTGCTCTGCCATCCAAGCAGCGGCTTCAAGGTACTTAGTTCGTCTTCTTTGGGCTGATAGATCGGATGCAAGGGATCGTCCTTGTGATATGAAATCGTCGTATCCCGGCTCGAAGCTTCCTGCCCGGTCGTGGAACGATTCTTGGCTTTTTCTACGAGAGTTGCCCGCAGGGTGCTGTTCGTCCAGAGCAGATGACCGATTCGAACCGTATCGGCATTAGTTCCGATCGTGAGTAGAGATGCGACCACGATCGTGACCACTTGCGCGCTGCGTTTATACCAGCCCGACGCCCGCTCCATTGAGTCGTCGAACCAGTTTTCGATGTTCTTTTGCGCGCGAGTCAGATCGTTGTCCGCATTCTGCAGCAATGCGAGCAGGGCGGTTTTCACATCGCCTTCCGAGAGCTTCTTGGCGCCCGCCTCGAGATCGGCGAACGTAATCGTTCCCTTGAGAGGATTTGTAGCCAAGTCCATGACCACGGTCGCAAACGTCCGGGCCGACAGGTATGAAGGATGAGTCTTCGGAGACGGTTCGCCCGGGGGCATCATCCCGGCGATCAGTGGATGCTTGTAGAACTCAGCCAGGAATGTGGCGGTCGGGTTTTTCGGATCGTCGAGCAGTTGCGTGATTGCCTTAAACAGAGTTTTGGCGCGCAGGGATGCGATGCCGGCGATCCATTCGTTGATGTTGGTGCAAATGATCGCCAACAACAGGTACACAAAAACAATTCCGATGGCCCAATCCAGAATTGCGGAATTGAACAGTCCCATAGGATCCTCCGCAGCTTGGCAATCGCGGTTGCCCGCGGGTAATTAACGGGGAAAATGTAAAGGGGAAGCGGCAACTATATACACCTGAGGCAGGCAGTGAGTAAATAGCTAAGTTACAGAAACCAACTAAGCTTAGCGATCGATCCGGCTCCTCAGTCGATTCTCGAATCCCTCCAATAAACAATTTTGATTGGACTGGACGCCGTGACGGAACCTAGAGTCCTAACGTGCCCACCAGTCGTACTAGAATGCGTGGACTTGTGCACCGGATCAACCCGGAAGCGCCGCTGAGCTTATTTCGGCCGCCATTTCGCAATTATCAGTTCGACTACGCCTATGACGAGATGTTCGCCTCGCCCGGAGTTCCGCGAGAGCACTATCGCGCTCTCTTCCAGCGATTGCTGGAGCTGCCCGCCGAGGAATTGCGCAAGAGCCAGCAAGCGGCCGATCTATCCTTTCTGCATCAGGGAATCACGTTCACGGTTTACGGGAATGAGGAGGGCACAGAAAAGGTATTTCCCAATGATCTTCTGCCGCGCATCATCCCTTATCAGGAGTGGCGCAAGATCGAGAGTGGGCTCACTCAGCGCATTGCCGCGCTGAATCTGTTTCTGGAAGACATCTATCACCAGGGAAGAATTCTGGCGGATGGCGTGGTTCCGCGCGAACTGGTTTACAGCTGTCGCCATTTCCGGCGCGAGATGCGCGGGCTTTCCCTGCCGAACGGAATCTACGTCAGCATTTGCGGAACAGACCTGGTGAGGCTGCCTGACGGCAGCTTCGCGGTGCTCGAAGACAATCTGCGCGTGCCCAGTGGTGTTTCTTACATGCTGGCCAACCGCAAGGTGTTGAAAAAGGTTTTCCCGACTCTGTTCCGGGATTACGGTGTGTGCCCGGTCGACCACTATTCTCAGGCGTTACTCGCGACCCTGCGCGCGTTGGCCACGAACGCTTCCAGCCGCCACGAACCGAAGGTCGTGCTACTCACGCCGGGCGTGTTTAATTCCGCGTACTTCGAACACACATTCCTGGCCCAGCAGATGGGCATTGAACTCGTCGAAGGTCGCGATCTGCTCGTACACGACAACATCGTATACATGCGGACCACGGCGGGATTGCGGCGTGTCGATGTGATCTACCGCCGCGTTGATGACGATTTTCTTGATCCCTTGTGCTTCCGGCAGGATTCCAACCTGGGTGTGGCAGGACTGTTCAATGCCTATCGGGCAGGAAATGTAGTTCTCGCAAATGCGATCGGCACCGGTGTCGCCGATGACAAAGCGTTGTATGCCTACGTGCCCGCGATCATTCGCTACTATCTCGGCGAAGATCCGATCCTGGCGAATGTACAAACTTATCTGTTGAGCGACCGATCCCAAAGAGCATATGTGTTGGAACACATCGAAGAGCTTGTGGTCAAAGCGGTGGGCGAGTCGGGCGGGTACGGGATGTTGATCGGGCCGCATAGCACGGAGGAGGAAAGAGAGGAGTTCCGGCGCAGAATCGAAGCCGAACCGAGGAACTACATCGCCCAACCGACCCTCAGCCTGTCGCGAGCCCCATGCTTCCTCGAAGGGGAGGTCCAGGCTCGGCATGTGGACCTGCGTCCATACATTTTGTACGGCGAGAATGTCACGCTCGTACCCGGTGGCTTGACGCGAGTCGCGCTGCGCCGCGGATCACTGGTGGTGAATTCGTCGCAGGGGGGCGGAAGTAAGGATACTTGGGTGCTCAGAAACTAGTGGCGCGCAGCCATACAGGTTCAGTGTTCGCGAAGTGTGACCACTGACCATTGGCCACTGCACAGTGACCACCGAACAATGATGGATGGGAGACAAACAGCGATGCTTTCCCGGGTAGCCGACAGCTTGTATTGGATGAGCCGCTACCTGGAACGCGCGGAGCATACGGCGCGGTTGATCGAAGTCGACTTGCAACTTCGGCTCGATCAGTCGCCCGAATCAGGGGCGGGCCGATGGCTGCGACTGCTGCAGGCGCTGCAAACGCTGGCGCCGGAAGATACGGCGATCGATGCAGGGTCGATCACACAGTTGCTAACGTTGGCGCGCACAAATCCCTCTTCGATTCTCTCCTGCGTGGCCGCAGCGCGCGAGAACCTCCGCCAGGTGCGCGAGCAGTGCAGCACAGAAATGTGGGAACAGCTCAATCGCCTCTATCTCCAGGTCAGCAATACCAGCAAGAACGAGTCGTGGCTGCTGAACTCTCACATCTTCTTCCGCGCAGTGCAGGAGGGAGCACACCTGTTCCAAGGTGTGAGCGACTCCACTATGTCGCACGGGGAAGGCTGGCAGTACATTCAGCTTGGCCGGTATGTGGAACGCACCGACACTTTGGCCCGCCTGATCGGAACCCATTTCGGAAGCCTCACGCATCCGCCGGATCAGGCGATCGAGAGCGAAGAGTATCTGGAGTGGGTGGGGTTGCTGAAATCATGTGCGGCTTTCGAAGCCTACTGTAAGACCTACACTGCCGAGATGCGGCCACTGCGTGTCGCAGAATTCCTGCTGCTGAATCCCGAGTTCCCACATTCCGTGCGCTTCTCGGTGGATATGGTGCACGGCGCGCTCAGCCGAATCGGCGAAATGACTGAGCGCAAAGCAGAACAACCCGTCCGGCTGGCGGGACGTTTGCAGGCGACCCTGAGTTTCAGCCAGATCGATGAAATTTTGGCCGCCGGCGCGAGTGCTTACGTCGACAGCGTACGCTGGCAGTGCGCCCAGGCCCACACCGCGATCCACCAGGTCTATTTCGATTACTCGGTGGAGTCGGCACTGGCATAAAGAGATTCGGTGAGTGATTTAGTCAGTGTGTAATTGGAACTAGGTTGTTGCGGTCGCGAATACCGACCGCTCCGGAAAATTGGCATAAACAATAACCCCGGGTTACGGAATTACTCCATGATCTTTGCCGTTCGACATATCACGACCTTCCGCTACGAACCCGCAGTGCGCGAGAGCATTATGGAGGTGCGTTTGCAGCCCCGCAGCGATGGAGATCAGCGCTGCCTGAGCTTCACGCTCAAGGTCGATCCTCCCGCAAACATCATGCTGTATCACGACTTCTCCGGGAACACCGTGCATCACTTTGATATCGCGGCATCGCACACTGAAGTGAGCGTCAGTGCCGAATCTTCCGTCGACGTCCAGAATGCACCCGTACCTCGTGTGTCCGACTGCGGGGACTGGGCTGATCTGGACGCACTTGTCGCCGCTGGCGATTACTGGGATATGCTGCTCTCGAGCCACTTCGCGCGTTCCACGCCGGAGTTAGAAAAATTGGAAAAGGATCTGGAGTGCAGGCGTCGCGGTAATCCCCTCGAATTGATTTCAGAGATAAACACAGCCATCTTCCAGAGGTTTGCTTACGTTCCACGCAGCACAACGGTGGATTCTCCAATTGACGAAGCGTTGAAGAGTCGACAGGGTGTGTGCCAGGATTTCGCTCATATCATGATTGCACTCTTGCGGCACCTGAAAGTTCCATGCCGCTACGTGAGCGGATATATGTTTCACCGCGAAGAGACTGAGAAAGATCGATCTCTCGAAGGCGCCTCTCACGCCTGGGTTGAAGCACTGGTGCCTGGGTTGAGCTGGGTGGCATTTGACCCAACCAACAACCTGATTGGCGGAGACCGGCATATTCGAGTGGCCATTGGCCGTGACTACGCCGACGTGCCACCGACCCGCGGTGTCTACAAAGGAGAGGCTCAGAGCGAGCTGAGCGTTACAGTTACCGTGAACGCCGCCGACAAAGAGCCTGTGGAGGCTGCCAAGCCGAGCCTCGTGGTGCGCTCTCGGCCGGTTCTTATGCGTCCACCGGAAAGGCGCATCGAGCAGGAGCAGCAGCAGTAGCGCAGCCTTCAGCAACTAAAGAGACGGCTTTTCGCGTTGCGGCGATGAAGGCGGAGCTCATCATAGCCGCAAACACGTCACTGGGCGGTCACGCTGAGCGTGTGATCGCCGTAGTTTCCCGACGAGTCCCATGCGCGCAGCACGACGCTGTGTTTACCCTTCGAGATTTTGAGATTGGTGTTGATCGAATCGGTAGCGCCGCCACTGTAAGTTGCTTTGCTGTCCACGTATACCCGCCATCCCGCAATGTTCTGGCCGCTCGAGGGAGTAGCCGATGCCCGCAGGTTCACAGGTGAACCGACCGTCGAGTTGTTCGTGGGTGTGGAGATCGTCACTGACGGTTTGATGGCATCGACGCTGAGACTGAGCGTTTGATCACCGAAGTTGCGGAGGAATCCCAAGCTCGAATGAGGATCGTGTGCGTTCCACTGTGCATCGAAATCTTTGGGTGAATTGATGCAACTGCGCCGGCGTGATGTACGCCCACACTGTCGACATAGATCCACCATCCGGCAATCGAGTGGCCCGGGCTGGCATAAGCAGATGCCTGGATCGGGACGGGAGACGCCATGGTCGAGCCGTTCGCGGGATCACTCACGACAACAGCCGGCTTGATTCCACTGGTGGTGAAGAAGTCCGACATGTCAGACGTCGCGGACGCCGCACCTGGATAACGTCTGATGCCGAGAGCGTCAAGCATGGTCCGCAACGTGTTCTCATGTTTGTAGGGTGTTGCGGAAACGGAGTGAGGTCTGACCTTCGGACCGATCAATGCGGTGTAGATCGAAGCACCGCAACCTGCATTGGCGCCGCCTCCGCACTCATCAAAGGTGACGATCGCCAATCCGTCGCCCCCGGGTTGGACGTCGGGAGTCTCGAGAATCGGGCCGACGTTATCTCTCAGAAAGGCATCGGTCGCGGCCAGTTTCTGGGCGGTCGTGCAACTCGACATCCCGACTGGACAATCGTGTGCATCGTGATTTCCGTCGGGGACGATGATCATGAACCGGGGGAGAGTGCCATTGTTCAAGTCGGTGGTGAGCTTCGCGAGATCGACGATTTTGCCCGCCGATCCATTGGTGTTGTCCAGGATATCGCTATACCAGGTCGCACCATTGTGGCGACGGTAGTACGAAGTCCCGTCGTGGTTGTCTGGAGTCGTTGGTGTGCCTCCCGCGGCGGCATAGGACTGCGCATAACTGCGCATATACCTTCCACGAGATACCGTGATTGTTCAGTTCGCGGAAGATATTATTGTCGGTGATGGGATCGCTTGTGGCGGTTCCGGGATAGCAGCAATCGTTTCCATTGCAATTAAAATCGTGCGTTCCAGCCGGAAGCGAGCAGTTGGCCTTCGAATGGCAACTGCCCGACGCCAACCAGAGATAGTCGAGCAGAGAACCCCCGTTGTCGGAGCGATAGTTCGATGCGTAGCCATTGCTGTTTCCCTCACCGGTAAGCCAGGGCATGTTCGCGACGACATCGTTATAGGTTGTGTTTTCGTTGATGACGAGTACTACGTGTTTGGATATTGGAACCTGCGCGAATGCTACCGCGGCGATGCACGCCAGTGCGATGGCAGCGAGCACACTTCTCCCCACCTTGTGCAACATCATGACAACGTCCCCCAAAAATCTGTTCTTACGCTTGCTCCGCGTGCACGACACAGATGTACGACGGTCTTGCAGGAAGGAATTGGTTTTCTAGCGGTGAAGGGAGTGTAGCCGAAGATTCTCAGAACTCGGTAAACAAAAATGAATGAGAGTTACTGAAGTTACGGATAGAAAGTACTAAGCCCGATTCTCTCTCTCTGTGTTCGGAATCCGCGTTCCTGTCCTCTGCTGAAAGTTCGCAGCGTTCCCGGCGGCAAGAGCATTACGCTGAACTGCACTCGGAACGCTAAGAGGAGCTGTTATCTTTTTGGCCTATTCATTGAGGGAGCAACTGCAGTCGGCGGGCACAACGTGCGCCAGCAGAAAATCGGCCACACGTTTGTAGGCATCGATCTGATTCTCGACACGGGCGAAGCCGTGGCCCTCATTCTCGTAAATCTTGTAGTCAACCGTCCCGCCCCGCTTCTTAATCGCGTCGACAACCTGTTGCGTCTGTGATTTCGGGCAGCGCGGATCATTTCCGCCGGCCAGCAGCAGCAACGGGGCCTTGATGCGGTCGATGAAGTTGATGGGCGAGCGATCTTGCAGCAGCTTCTTGTTTTTGGCCGGATCGCCCATCGTAGCCCGGTCGTATTCTTGCAAGGCCGGATCTTCGTTTTCAATCTCCGTGAACCAGTCGACGAAAGGCACGATGGGAACAGCTGCGGCCCAAACCTCCGGAGCTTTGGTTACCGCCATCATGCTGAGATATCCCCCGTAGCTGCCTCCCATCACGGCAATCTTTTTTGGATCGAGATGACCGGTCTGCTTGATCCAGTCCACGCCGGCGAGGATGTCCTGCAGATCGCCTCCGCCCATATCGAACAGGTTTGCTTCTTGGAACTCCATGCCATAGCCGGTTGAGCCTCGGTAGTTGGGCGCCAGCACCATGTATCCCTGATTTACCGCGAACTGGATAAAACGGTTGAAGGAATTCATGGATTGCGAAGTCGGGCCTCCGTGCAGGTACACGATGGCTGCATTCTGCCCATTGCGCGCCATGTTGTAAGGCACGTAGAGGAAGGCAGAAATGGTCCATTTGCCGTCACGGCTCGGGTAATGGATGAGATACGGTTCGACCATATCCTCCGAGCGAACGCCGCCCACGAGTGAATGTGTGATCTGCTGCGCCTTGCCGGTAGGGAGGTGATAGACCCAGAAATCGCCAGGCGCAGTTGGGCCAACATGTTGGTAGAGCAGGCGAGAACCATCAGGGCTGAATGCATGAGGGCCTCCCACGGGCTCGTTCACTCCTTTGGCAATGGCAAGCTGCGTTGATTTCGCTGTCGCTGGATCGGTCAGATAAATATCTTGATTGCCGTCTACATTGGCACTGAAAATCACCTGCTTGCCATCGGGCGAAAACTCTCCTCCAACAATTTCCCATGTATCCTTGGTCAGCCACCGGATCGCACCTGGTTTCACGACGCCTTTCCCGCTAACATCCAGAACTCCGACGTTGAAGTAGCCATTGGCCGCGTTGGACGTGATCAGGATCTCCCTTCCATCAGGAATAGCACGTGGCGAGACATCGTTGGCGTAGTAGAGTTGTTCGCCCTCATGAGGCGTGAGGAGCGTGCTTTTTAAGGTTGCGACATCGGCAATGAAGATGTTGGAATCGGTGCCCTTCGCCGAGGCCTGGGTGTAGACAATGGACTTTCCGTCCTTGCTCCAGAACGGGCCGTAATTTCCCGTGTCCCCGGGCGTGTTGTTGGTGAGGTGCTTTATCTCGCGCAAGACCATGTCGTAGATATCGATCTCTGTGGCAGAGGCGGCCCTTGGCTTCACTTCGTAGGCCAGATATCGCCCATCCGGCGACCAGGCAGGATTCGTCTCGGCAATCTCGCGCGTTCGCGTCAGATTCACGACCTTGCCGGTTTTCGGCGAGACCAGAAAGATATCCCACTGCTCGTCGCCGTCGTAATCGGATTGATAGGCGATCCACTTTCCGTCAGGCGACCATGCGGTTCCGGTTTGGCGTTGATCGCTAACTGTGAGCTGGGTCGGAAAACCGCCGTCAGATGGGATAACCCAAAGATTGTTCCGCCCGCTCATGTTCGAGACAAACGCGATGCTCTTGCCATCCGGAGACCAACTGGGCTGCCCAACCTGCCGCGTCATATACAGCTTCTCGATGGTCAAGCTCCGCGGTTCGACCTGCGCGTTCGGCCTTGACGCGACCTGCTTGGGATCGGCGATCGCTTTTGGCGCAGGCAAGGTCTGCGCTGAAATCCCGATGAGGGCACTTAGTAAGAAAACGGCGACGAGGACGATGGCTGTGCGCATGGCGTGGAATCGCAAAGTGATGTAGAAGAGAGAGTCTAGCAAGGATGCTTATGCTGGGTCACTTCATCCGAGGATGAGATCATCCATGACGGCTCGCACCATTACTCTGCTCACGGTCGTAACGCTCCTTTTCTCTTGTCTGGCGACAGCCCAAGACACAGCCGTCGCCCACAGGTTCGGAATTGAAGGCGATCATTTTGTACTAGACAGCAAACCTTTCCAGATCATTTCCGGTGAGATGCACTATGCGCGCGTTCCGCGCGAATACTGGAGAGATCGTCTGCGGAAGGCAAGGGCCATGGGACTGAACACAGTCTCTACTTATGTCTTCTGGAACGTCCACGAGCCCAAGCCCGGAGTCTACGACTTCGCTGGTTCTCTCGACGTAGCCGCGTTCATCCGCATGGCGCAGGAAGAAGGACTGTATGTGATCCTGCGTCCCGGACCATACTCCTGTGCTGAGTGGGACCTTGGCGGATTTCCGGCATGGCTCCTTGCCAAGCCCGACATCATGCTGCGCAGCACGGATGAAAACTTTCTTGTCCCGGCTGAGCGGTGGCTGAAGCGTCTTGGCCAGGAACTCGCCCCTCTGCAACTCGCGCATGGTGGTCCTATCCTCGCGGTGCAGGTGGAAAACGAGTACGGCTCGTTTGGCAATGATAAGGCCTATGTGCGACGGATTTACGACGCCCTGCGGAATGCCGGCTTTACCGAGGCGCTTCTGTTCACTGCCGACGGGGGAGATGAGCTCGCGGCGGGCACCCTTCCTGACGTTCATGCCGCAGTCAACTTCGGTCCGGGAAATGCCAAGTCCGAATTTGAGAAGCTGCAAAAATTCCGGCCCAGCCGCCCGATGTTCAATAGCGAATATTGGGATGGATGGTTCGACCATTGGGGAGAGCACCACCACTCCACGAACACGGCACAGCAAGCCAGGGAGATCGACTGGATCCTCAGCCAGGGCTACTCGGTCAACCTCTACATGTTTCACGGCGGCACCAGCTTCGGTTTCATGAGCGGTGCGAACTGGGATCATCAAACTTATGAGCCGGATGTGACCAGCTACGACTACGACTCGCCGGTCAGCGAGTCGGGAGCACTTGCCCCGAAATTCTTTGTCTTTCGTGATGTCATCGCCAAACATCGGCCAGGAGTGACCATCCCTGAGCCGCCGGCAGCGCTGCCCGTCATCGAGGTTCCGGAGTTCCAGCTACGCGAGCGAGCGTCGTTATGGTCGAACCTGCCTGACCCCAAGAGCCTCGAACAGCCCCGGAACATGGAGGCCTTCGGCCAGTCCCATGGCTACATACTCTATCGGACGAAGTTGAAATCGTCCGCTGCTGGCGAACTACGTCTGCCCTCGCTACGAAGCTACGCTCGCGTGTATGTGAACTCGAAACTCGTCGGTGTTGCGGATCGCCGCAAGAAGCAAGATCGCGTCAAGCTTAAGGCCAATGCTGGCGATACGCTCGACATACTTGTTGAAGGCACCGGCCGCATCAACTTCAGCAGGGAATTGCTCTCGGAGCGGCAAGGTATCAATGGGGTGGTAACGCTGGCTGGCCAGGAGTTGACGGGATGGCAAATCTATCCTTTGCCGATGGACGATTTCTCGCATTTGCGGTTTTCAGCAACGAATAACAATGCAGCCACGCCGGCTTTCTACCAAGGTAGTTTCGATGTTCAGACCACTGGAGATACCTTTCTCGATCTGCGCGGATGGGGTAAAGGCGCCGTCTGGGTGAACGGCAACCCAGTCGGGCGTTTTTGGAACGTTGGCCCGCAGCAGACACTGTATCTGCCTGCACCGTTTTTGAAGAAAGGGAAGAACACGGTTGTGGTGTTCACACTCGGAGGGAAGACATCACGCATACGAGGCCAGCGAGAGCCGGTGCTGGACCAGATGGGAAGTGAGTAGCGGGACTCGGAGATGTTACTGAGCGTCCTTGTGCATGTCCACAGTGCTCCATGTCTTGTCGCCGGCATGGCAGACATTTTCCAGTGGGCACACGACGCAATTCGGCTTGCGTGCGAAGCATAGCTTGCGCCCGTGCCAAATGATCTGGTGCGAGAACAGGATCCAGCGGTCGCGCGGGATGATCTTCATCAGGTCTTGCTCGATCTTCTGTGGATCGTTTTCTTTGGTAAATTCCAGGCGCCGTGAGATGCGGTGCACATGCGTATCGACGACCACGCCTTCTGCTTTCTTGAACCACGTGCCCAGCACGACATTAGCAGTTTTGCGGGCCACGCCAGGCAGCGTCAGCAACTGGACCATTTCATCGGGCACCTGCCCGGCGAAATCGGAAACAATCTTCTTGGCCGCGCCCACCACTGATTTCGACTTGTTGCGGAAAAAGCCAGTGGAGCGCACATCCGGCTCGAGCTGCTCGGGAGTGAGTGCGGCGAATGCTTGAACCGTCGGGTATTTACGGAACAACTCCGGCGTTACACGGTTAACGTTTACGTCGGTCGACTGCGCCGAGAGGATGGTTGCCACCAGCAGTTCCCATGCGCTCTTGTGGGTAAGGGCGCAGGTTACGTCGGGATAGAGATCGTTCAGGCGCTTGAGGATTTCGGCGACGCGCTCGGGAGCAATCGGGTTGTATCCTTTGGGCGGCTTTCCAGCTTTGGAGGCAGCTTTTGCCCGGGGCGCCGAAACTTTGGTGCCGCCAGGAAATTTATCCGCGCCGCCGGCCCGCTGCCTCGGCTTGGTGGGTGCGGACGTCCGCGCTACATGCACTTTGTCCTGACGCCCGGTCCGGGCCGGTTGACGGGGAACGACTCCACGGGGCATTGCTGTTCCTTTCCGACGAAGCGCTCATCATAGCAACCGGGGCTCACCGATTTCCAATCGGTACTCACCAATCGAAAGTGGGCAGTCGCGCGCATGTCCCTCGGTAACCTGAGCGGCAATTGACGCCCCGAACTGGGCTCGATAGTCTGAAGATACTCCGAATCAGGACAACTACTATGGCAGTGAACTCCATCCAGCTCGGTCAAGTCTGGCGCAGCGATGCCGACGGACAGGACTACCTCGTCACCAAGGTCTACAACGAGGTCTTCACCCAGTACGCGATGCTGCGGCCGGCGGGCATCACGGCCCCCGACGCGCCCACGGTTCGTGTGAAAGTGGCGAAAGGGCCTCAGGGCGCCACGCTCCCCGGCTACGCCTTTACACAGGAAGGGTCGTTCTAGAAACAGAGGCCAGTGGTCATTGGCCGGTAAATCCCTCCTTGTAAACTCCGATCTCGAATTTCCGATACACTGGAATCGAGCAATTTCCTGATCTTTGAGACCCAGGATTTACTGACCACTGATCACTAGCCACTGACCGCTGCCTTCCAATGACCGAAAGAATTCTAGCCATACTCTTCGTTTTCGTCAGTCAGATCATCGCGGCGACCGGCTATATCGGGATCGCCATTCTGATGGCGATTGAGTCCGCCTGCATTCCGCTGCCGTCGGAATTGATCATGCCTTTCGCGGGATACCTCGTATTTCAGGGCAGCTTCAATCTGTTCTGGGCGGCAACTGCCGGTGCAATCGGCTGCAACCTGGGATCGCTCGTGGCCTACGAACTCGGTGCTTATGGTGGACGTCCACTCGTCGAACGCTACGGCCGTTGGATCCTGATGGGCCGTCGCGAACTCGATTGGGCCGACCGCTTCTTCGCACGCTGGGGATATCTCGCTGTGTTCATCGCGCGACTGCTGCCGGTGATCCGCACGTTCATCGCACTGCCAGCCGGGATCGCGCGCATGCCGCGCGGCCGTTTTCATATCTATACCTTTCTCGGATCATGGCCTTGGTGCCTGGGACTCGCATGGCTCGGAATGAAGCTGGGTGAGAACTGGCGCGAGTTGGGCCAATACTTCCACAAGTTCGACGCGGTGATCGGAGTGATCATCGTCGTCGCAGTGAGTTGGTTCGTGTGGAGTCATTGGCAGAATAGAATCAGCCGTGAGCCGTCAGTAGAATCGTCGTCAAATTGAGTTGTGGCGGAAGTGCTTCCAGAAGGAGAACCTTCATGCGTCACGTTCTCAGCGCAGTACTCTTCCTCGCAGTTTTGCGACCCGCCGTCCTGACCGCGCAAGCTTCGATGCCCGCGTCCGGCCAGCCCTTCGTCGTCGAGTACTACTACAAAGCCACGTGGGGGCACGCTGACGAATTCCTTAAGCTCTTCAAGAAGAATCACTACCCGCTGTTGAAGAAGGAAGTCGAGATGGGGAGGATGTTGAAAGTCTGGATGGATCAGCCGCGGTATCACACGACCGAAGACGGCCGCTGGGATTTTCGCGTGACCATCGTCTTCAAGAACGCCGCCGTCGCTAGCGAGCAGTTCGACGAAGACGCCCTCAAGAAACAACTCTGGCCTGACCAGGAAACCTACACGCGCGAAGAGCAACGCCGCTTCGAGATTCTCGACGCGCACTGGGACCTGCCCATCAAGTCCGTCGATCTCGAAGCAAAACCCTAGACTCACCACAGGGAACAAGAGGCCACAGGGGATTGTTTTGCACCTCTGTGCCCGCTGTGGTTAAGATTTTTCGTCTAGTTTCAGGAAATTGGCGATCATCTTTTCGTACCTCTTCCAGGGCAGGATGCGCTTGAGTGTCAGCTGGATCTTGGCGTCGCGTCCCACAAGGTATCGCAGCTTGGGGTTTGGATTCTGTGCGATCGCGACAATCGCCCGCGCCACCGCAATAGGATCCGCCTTAGGGATCTTCTGAATCACCTCACGCATCCGCAGGCTGCGCTGGAAGTTCGGCGAGGTATTTTTCTTCGCTTCTGCCCCCATGCGCGCGCCTTCCGTCCACACTCCCGTGTCGAAGGCTCCCGGTTCCAGCAGCACGACCTTGATTCCGAGCCTATTCACTTCCAGACGGAGCGACTCGCTCCAGCCCTCCAGTGCATGTTTCGAGGCGGAGTAACTGCTGACCGTCATCGAACCCAACAGGCCGCCAACCGAAGAGATTTGAATGATGTGCCCAGAGCGCTGTTTTCGCATGGTCGGTAGAACGGCCTTTGTCATCGCGACCGCGCCGCAGAAGTTCGTCTCGAACTGCATGCGCAACTCTTCCAGCTTGATATCTTCGGCGAACCCTGCCATGGCAAACCCGGCATTGTTGACGGGCACGTCGATGCGTCCATAATCGCGCACAACGGTGTCTACAACTGTAGGGATCGAGGCGAAGTCCGATACATCGAGAGCGCGTACATCGATGCGTTCAGTAACGCTGGCGGCAGCGGCCGCCTCGTCGAGCTTTGTCCGGCGCTCGAGGTTACGCATCGTCGCGACTACGCGGAATCCGGCTTTTTGTCAATTCAACTGAGGTGAGCAGGCCGAAGCCGCTCGAGGCTCCAGTAATGACTGCTATCTTGTCGGGCATTCGAATGGTTTATCACAATAGCTTTACAAGAGCGTTCCCAACGATTCACCAAAACCGAAACCGCAGAGAATGCTGAGGTTTTCGCGAAGTACGCAGAAGATATCCCCGGTCCTGTTTGAAAAGTTACGAAATACTGGAATGGCGCGCCTGAAAGTGGGAAAATATAGTAAAGATCTGTCTGTTGCCACGGCGACGCGCGCCTGAAGGAGGGTCTCATGCTGGCGACAAGGCATCGATTGCCCCGCAATCCCCTGTTTCAGTTTCATCCAATGCACACGCTTTTTTCACTGGTTGGTGCCCTGGTTCTTTTCGGATTGTTGGTGTGGTTCCTCGCCGTTCCCGCGAAGTAGAGCGCCCGCTTGCTCCTCTTCGCTCTACAAGGGGCCTCTTCGTCTCGCTCTGCAATGCAACGATGCATCGTCCCTCGCGCGCGATGTTAATTCTTAATAAGAAATGCAGGGAATTCCTTTATCGTCAGCATCAAAATTTGGAATTGGACTTAGAATCCCTACCAAATCGATAATGTTTCCCATGCACTCCCTTACCGCTGTCGAGGATTCACACGTAGATGTACTGCACGAGATTACGGTTCGTCTGAATGCGGCAGACGGATTTCATGAAGTCTTGACCCGTATTGTTGATTTTGCCACCGCATTGGTGAGGTGCGATTCCTGCCTTATTTATGTCTTGGAAGAGGATGAACTGGTCTTGCGGGCGTCCAAAAACCCACATCCGGAAGTGGTCGATCGTCTGAAACTCCGAGTGGGGCAGGGAATTACCGGGTGGGTCGCCGAGCATCGCGAACCGGTAGCCATTCCTGAAAAAGCGGCGCATGATCCCCGCTTTCAGTTTTTTCACGAACTTCCCGAGGATAGCTACGACGCTTTTCTCTCCGTACCGCTGATGTGCCGGGGACGAGTGGTCGGAGTCATCAACTTGCAGCATCGGCAGCATCACGTCTATCGCCGACGGGAAATCAAATTGATTTCCACCATCGGATATCTGGTTGGCGCCGAGATTGAGATGGCACGGCTGGAAAATGCGAACTCGACGCTGGCCGAGCAGTTGCACACTCGAAAGATTGTCGAGCGCGCAAAAGGCATCCTGCAGCGTGATCTGGGCCTCAATGAAGAGCAGGCATATCTTGCCATTCAGCGCCAGAGCCGCCAGAAGCGCAAACCGATGCGCGAGATCGCCGAAGCAATTGTCCTCAGCGATGATGTGCGCGGGAATTCGGGAACGCAGCCGACGTAGTGTCCAGGACAACCCGAAGACAAACGACCACAAAGCCAAAGTGGAACACGGCGTGAAACTTTGTGGATTTCTGCGTGCTCCGGTGGTGATCGGTCAACCAGCCAATCATTCAGCATCTCAATCCTGCCCGGATGCTTTCAACACGATCAGGCTGGCGTCGTCCTGAAAATACCCATCGCAGTGCTCCGAGGCGGCTCGCAACAACAATTCCATTAAGGCATGAGCACTTGACTGAGGGTTTTCTCGGGCGACACTGATGACGTTGTCTTTGCCGAACTGTTCCTCATTCGTGCTGTTGGCCTCGACCAGCCCGTCCGTGAACAGCAACATTCGATCGCCGCCCCTCATCTCCAAGTCGCTCTGGCGGTACTGCCACTCAGGGAATTGTCCCAGCACGGCGCCTTGGGCATCGAGCTCCGAAGACGCGCCATCCGCCCGAACCAGCAATGGCGGGTTATGTCCCGCGTTGCAGTAGGTCAGCCGGTTCTCCACGCTGTCAAGCACTCCGTAGAAGAATGAGATGAACTTGCCAACCGGCATCACCTCGCACAGGATGCGATTCAAGCGCTGGCAGAGTTCGCCAGGCGCTAACTTCTGCGCGATCAGCGGTTGCAGTGCGGCTTGCAGAGTCGACATCAGCAGGGCCGCCGGCAGCCCCTTTCCCGCGACATCGGCGATGCAGACTGCGGTACGCCGATCATCGATCCTCACGACGTTGTAGTAGTCTCCACCAACGAACCGTAGAGGCTGGTTGACAGCCGCAATCTCGTAGCCCCGGACTTCAGGCAACTGCTTCGGCAGCAGGCTGGCCTGAATTTCGCGAGCATCGCTCAGCTCTTCTTCGCGCTGACGTTGCCTTTGCCGCTGCTCCCGTGCCAGGGCGACCTGGTGCTGCAGCTTCTGCAGAAGCTCGCGATTTTCCCAAGGCTTCTGCACGAAGTCGGAAGCCCCGCGCCTCATCGCTTCCACCGCTAGATCCACCGTGCTCCATGCCGTCATCACCAGCACGGGAACAACGCTGTCGATCGAGCGAATCTTCGAAACCAGATCCAGCCCTTCGGCACCTCCCACGGTATCGCGCGTGTAGTTCAGGTCGACCAGGACGGCATCGAACCGCTCGCTCTCCAACGCTCGCAGCACACGGGTCGGATGCGTCACCGTCTCGGTGGAATATCCGGAGCCGCTGAGCAGGATTTGCAGCGCAAACAGGATGTGCTGCTGATCGTCAGCAATCAGCACGCGGCCGGTTTGGGAGGTCGTTCCCGGATTCGTCTCTTGCATCGGCGCAGGCATGCCTAAGGAATTGCACACTCCGGGCCATCTGCCGTCGCCTGTCTAGGTTGTTGATTCGAGGTAAGTTGCGAGATTGTCCCAGTCAACCCCAGCCGTGCGGCTTGTGCACTGATGGAACTCAGTGTCCGGAAGCGGACAAGAATGCGAGCGGGCAACAAGAAACGGCGGACCCATTCTGCATCCGCCGTTTGTTTTGTTCGTTGTCTCCTCTTACTGACCTGACGACACGACCGTGGTTGCGGTCTTGGCCATCTGCTTCGCAGGATGGGATGGAACTGTGAAGTACAGCGTCGTGCCGCACTCGGCCAGTTCCATCGTGGAAACGTAGCTGCCGTCGGCAACCGTTTCCAGCACCAATCGGTTTGAGTCCGTCGCCTTGCTGTCGTCGGCACTCAACACCAGAAGCATATAGCTGGCGCGCGTTCCGCTGACCTTGGTGAGGGTCAGGATTGGGGACTTCACGTACGGATCGTACGAGAACTCATAGTCTCCCGCAGGGACCAGGGCGTTGCCCCAGCGCACATCGTGAGTGAGAGTGAACTTGCCGTGCGCGGGCGCCTCGGCAGCAGCGACGCTCGACGCGAAAGTCAAGGCACTCGCCACCAGCACCGCGGCGTAGACGAATTTGCGAATTGTACTCATTGGGAATCTCCATTCTGCCGTCCGTTTCTTGAGGGCAAGTCTGATGAGCACGCAGGTCCGCCGGGGCAGACGAGTCTGTACACACGGATCGCATGGGCTCAGGCTGTAGTGGAGAACGACAGGGTCAGGAGATTGTCGATGCCGCGAACTCGGCTGGCACGCAATCAGCGACTCCGCTGGGGCCGGCAAACTTAGCTGGGACGCGAAGTGGTTCCACTATGCAACAGAAATGGTGCAACAGTCCAATCCAAAGAATTTGTGGGAACGATTCGTGAAGCTTCAACCCGAGGTTACCTAGAATTACTTTCGTTATGTACTTCTGTGCATTTTCGCTGGATTTCACCCTCTTTCCTGGCGCAGAGTCGTGTCGCGCAAAAACGTCTCACGGATCGAAGGGTCTAACATTGATCCAGGAAGAATAGTCCGTGAAATTCTGGTGCTGGATACGCCGGTTGGATCCACGGCGACTCGTGTCGCCGCGGAGGGAACCTCACGATCAATCGACGGCATCAGCGATGAGTGCGTTGCCAGTCACAGGCCCGCCGCTTAGGGAAGAGATCACATGCGAGAGGGAGAGGCAGGCCAGAGTTCCCTCGAACCTTGGGGTCGCGGACGGAAAAAGCTGCCCAACATGCGGCGGCAAAACAAAAATCAGAGTCTTGAAGTACTGGTGCGATCGCGCGACAGATATCATCACGCCAGCGGATACGATCGAGCAATGCGACTGCGGATGGACGGGGCCCATCGTGGAGCACGACAGGCCCCTATGAGAAGACCATGGGCACGACCCACAACGGCGGCTCCGCACTGCTATCCAGCGCGCTAAAGTACACGGAACATCGAGAGTTGCCCGCTGAGACAGGATTGACCCTGGAACGAGGAGGTGACTATTGATGTTGGTCAGTCTTGGGAGTAATCCTGCTGCAGAGGAACCGGAACTTGAAGCCGAGCATCGCCGTAATCGATTTGGTGGTTCTCTGTTGGCTGGGCCCCGCCGGCGTTGCCCAGCAGCGGCAAACGACCGAGGCCTTCGATCAATACGTGACAAAGACCGAAGCCCGCATCGCCCAAACCAGAGCGAAGGCCGACTCGTTCTCGGCAGTTGACGCTCTCGCACCGGCCCAACGTACGCAAACGATGGCTCGCTTGCAGCAGGGCGAGGTAGTCATCGAGAAACAGGGAGAAACGCCGACGTCGATTCCCGGCGGACTCATTCACGACTGGGTGGGCACGGTCTTCATCCCGAAGACAACGATCGGTAAGGTCCTCTCCCTCATTCAGGATTACGATCACTCGAACCGCCACTATTCGCCCGATGTGATGCAATCTCGCCAGCTGTCGCATCACGGGGATGACTTTCAAGTCTTCATGCGGCTGAAAAAGCATAAAGTCATCACCGTCGTTCTCGATACCGAGTACGACGTACATTACGGTCGCCTCGATGCCGCGCATCAATACAGCATCTCCCGAAGCACCCGGGTCAGCGAGGTTGAAGATCCGGGAACGCTGAACGAACATGTCCTCGCTGCCGGACACGATCACGGATTCATGTGGCGGCTGAATTCCTATTGGGCTTTCGAACAGGTCGGCAACGACGTGTTAATCGAATGCGAAGCAATCTCGCTTACTCGGGACATCCCCGCGGGACTAGGCTGGATGATCGGACCATTCGTCAACAGCATTCCCCGAGAGTCTCTGCAATTTACACTCGAGTCGACACGCAAAGCCCTGGCCCCGAAGTAGAGGTTGCGTAGGGACGGACGCCTTCGTCCGTCCCCCTAGCGAAGCGAGCATTGGGTCACCATGGCCAAGCGAGACCGTTGTCGTGTCACCTGTGCCGAAAACCCACATTGAAACGGCGACGAGTCCACGATTCAACTGCCGAGAGCGTGACAGGGAAGGAAGTTCCCCGAGATTTGAACAGAAGATTAGCTCTCCTGAGGTAAAAAAACGCCTCGCTCGTGCTACGCTATGCCTTACCGCCGTAACAATTTAGAGTAGGAAACCCGCGGGAGGGGAAATGTCTGTGAAATGGCATTGTGTTGCAATGCTCCCAGTGGTAGCCATCTTTGCGATCTCGGCGCTTGCACAGGACGGTAAGAACGAAATCGGCGGACAGTTAGGACGGACGTTTATCAGTGATCAGGGCATACAGAACGCGACATATTTTGATCCAATCATTCATTCCGGCAAGGGCCTGACCTTTGGCGGCGAGTATGCGCGCCGCCTGTGGGTCGCTCCAGTCTACTCGGTTTCACTTGAAGGACTAGTCGTCTACAACACGGATCTTGATCTGAACGCGGGTGAATACGGCCATTCGGTAGTGCCGTCAGATCTCAAGAAACTGTTCATTACGCCTGCGGCTCGAGTTAATCTCTTCCCAACCACCGCGGTTTCTCCCTGGATAAGCTTCGGGGGAGGATTCGGCCAAATAAGCCAGAACGATCAACTGATCTACGGCGGAACTAATCCGGGGAAATCGACCACAAGCGGGGTGATCGAGGCCGGAGTCGGACTGGATGTGAAGGTCTGGAGAAAGCTCAGTATTCGGGCCGGAGCCAGAGACTTCTGGGCGGGCCAGCCCGATTTCCCGCTCGCTCCAACTGGCAAGACTCGCCAGCATAACTATTTCGTCAGCGGAGGCGCGTTCTGGCGATTCTAGGGGCGGCTCTGCTCGCACGACAATGATCCAACTCTCAGACATCCATGCGGCACTCAACAGGATTCGTGCAGACATTCGCGTCTCCCCCTGCACACATTCAGAAACTTTTTCCGGCCTCACACAAAATTCCATTTTCCTCAAGCTCGATAACCAGCAACGCACCGGCGCGTTCAAAGAACGCGGAGCACTAAACAAGTTGCTCACTCTCAACAGTGAAGAACGAGCTCATGGAGTCATTGCCGCTTCGGCGGGCAATCACGCGCAGGGCGTGTCGTATCATGCCGGTCGGCACGGGATTCGCGCGCGCATTGTGATGCCCCTGCCCACTCCTTTGACCAAGGTTTCGGCAACGCGCGGCTACGGCGCCGACGTTCTGCTCTGTGGCGCCAACTATGACGAGGCATACGGCAAGGCGATCGAGCTCAGCGAGCAGGATCACCTCACTCTGATCCATGCGTTCGATGATGACGCCGTGATTGCAGGGCAGGGAACTCTAGGCTTGGAGATCCTTTCGCAAACGCCGGAGATCGAAGCGATAGTCTCTCCCATTGGTGGGGGCGGGCTGATCGGAGGCATTGCTTGCGCGGTCAAGGAAAGCAATCCTAACGTGAAAGTCTATGGAGTGCAGCCGGCGCGGCTTCCATCGATGAAAGCGGCTGTCGCACAGGGAAAACCGGTCACACTGCAATCAGCCAAGACGATCGCCGATGGAATTGCTGTGCGGCGCGCTGGAGAGCGGACTCTGCCGCTCGTCCAGAAGTACGTCGATGATATCGTGACGGTCGAAGAAGAGGAGATTGCCAATGCGATCCTGCTTCTTCTCGAACGCGAGAAGACGCTTGCCGAAGGCGCAGGCGCCGCGGCGATTGCGGCTGTTCTGAATCGCAAGCTGCCGTTGCAGGACAAACGGGTTGCGGTGCTGGTGTGCGGCGGGAACATCGACGTGACCCTCCTGGCGCGGATCATTGAGCGTGGTTTGGTGAAGGATGGACGCCTGGTGCGGTTGCGAGTGCACCTTCCTGACTATCCGGGCGCCTTGCACAGGCTCACCGGGATTCTCGCCGATCATCGAGCCAACATTGTCGAGACCGCATACGACCGCGCCTACCACGGCGTAAACCTGGGCGATACCGCCATCGATATCACCATGGAAACGCGCGGCCCGGAGCACATTGCAGAGCTATTGACCGCGCTGGTGGCCGCGGGATATCCCCACGAGAGAATTCTCTAGCGACGTATCGCGGTAAAAATCGACCACCCACACTTGCATTACCTTCGGTTACTTCGGTTTCCCGAATGACAATTCCGTGACAACAATCCAGAGCGGAATTCGCTACGCTTACCTTTCCCCCGAACAACCGCATGAGGTCCCGCAATGAAGTTACGCTCTGCCATCTATGCGCTCGCGTTTGTGGCCGTTATCCTGACGCCGTCCTTTGCCCATCACACCGCCGTGATCGTGAACAAAGACAACGCGGTGGAAAATATTTCTTCAGCTCAATTGACGAAGATCATCCGCGGCGAGGTTAAGAAATGGTCCGACGGGAAGAACGTTATCCTCGTCCTGCACAAGGATTCCACCGGCGAAAGAGAAGCGCTCGAGCGACTGAACAAAATGTCAGCGTCGGAATGGAAGGCGTTTGTGGTGGCACATCGCGATTGGATCGTCTTTGTCGATACCGATGCGGAAGTACTCAAAGTCGTCCAGGCCGAACCCGGAGCTCTGGGGCTGATCGAGGTTCACTCCATCGACAGCAGCATCAACGTAATCCATATCGATGGGAAGCTGCCGATGGAAACGGGATATCTGCCTCATCAAGAACTCACCACAGGGAGCAGGAGGCCCACAGACGAAGGTTCGTCGTGCATCCTTGTGCACTTCTGTGCTCCGTGTGTTGAACCTAGGAGCGGTCGCCGTGAAGCCGAAGCAGATGAAAGTACCGCCGCGCTTTCTTCACATCGCGCGCAATCTGCTCGCGCAATGCATCGACAGAAGGAAACTTGATCTCGTCCCGCAATCGCTCTAGAAAGCAAATCTCAACTTCGGTGCCCGGCGTCAGTTCCAGTGGATGGAAGTTCAATAGATGGGTCTCAATCGCGAATAACTCATTACCAAACGTGGGACGGTTCCCCACGTTCGTTACCGATTCGAAGGTCTCAGTCCCAACCCGCGTCCAGGTGATGTATACACCATCCTGCGGCACCAGTTCCTCGTATCGCGCCATATTGATGGTCGGCACCGTGTATTTCGATCCGTAGCCCCGTCCGCGTCCGGGATTACCCAGAATGCAGAACGGACGCGCCAGCAAATGTCGTGCACGGCTCACGCGTCCTTCAGTGATCAGCCTGCGGATCTGGCTGCTGGAAACGGTTTCGCCACGCAGCTTCATCTCGGGATAGACTTTCACCTCGAATCCCATCTCGTGCCCGAACTCCCGCAGAACATTCACGTCCCCTGCGGCCTTATGGCCAAACCGAAAGTTGTATCCTTCGTGCACCTCGCGCGCATGCAGCTTCCGTTTCAGGATGCGGTCCGCGAACTGTCTAGCGGTCATGAGCGACAGATCACGTCCGAACGGAAGCAGCAGCACAGCATCGAGGCCGGTGCCTTTCAGCCAGCGCAGCTTTTCGGGAGTAGGCGTGAGCAGCTTGAGTCCAGACTCAGGCTTTAGAATCCGTGCCGGATGCGGCTCAAAGGTAACTGCCACGGCCTGGCCGCCATTCGCCCTGGCACGCCGAACGATTTCTCCGAGCACATGCGCGTGTGCGCGGTGCACGCCGTCGAAGTTCCCCACGCTCACATAGGTGGGGCCAAAGTCGGCAGGGACCTGCTCAAGATTGTGGAAGACGTGCATCGGTTGTCGACTGACGATCACCGATTTTCGATTGCCGCCAAGGGACGTTAGGCGCAACCGCAAATCAGCATTCGCAATGCAGCAATCAGATCTCGAATTCCAGCTTCATTCCGTCATAGGCCAGGCGCACGTTCCTCGGCAGCATGGCATTCGTCGTTTCATGTCCCAGGTCGTGGCAAATGTGGGTAAAGAAGGTCCGTTTTGGTTTCAGCCGGTCTACGATCGCAAGCGAATTTTTGACCGTGGAGTGCGTCGGATGAGGCTTGTGCCGCAGCGCATCCAGAAACAGAATGTCGAGACCTCGCAACTGGTCCATCGACGACTCGGGAATTTCGCTGTGATCGGTTAAATACGCGCCCGAACCGAATCGATAACCATAAATCTGGGCTTCTCCATGGATCAGGATGATCGGCTCGAAGCGCACTCCGAAAACGTCGACCGGCCCGTCGATGGGATGTAATTCCAGTTGCGCCAGCCCTCCAAACTTGTAATCCGCATCGAAAATGTAGGCGAACATTTTACGCAGGAAGGCAGCTGCATCCGGACGGGCATAAAGCGGAAGTTTGTTGGGCTTGTGATGGAAGCTGAGCGGCCGAAGATCATCGATGCCAAGAATGTGGTCTGCATGTGTATGCGTATAAAACACCGCATCCAGATGCGAGATGCGCTCCCGGACCGCCTGCGCATAAAAATCGGGCGTGGTATCGATCAGCACAGACTTGTTGTCATACCGCAACAGGATCGACGGACGCGTCCGGCGGTCGTGTGGATCTTCGGAATGGCAAACAGCGCAATCGCAGCCGAGTGTGGGGACACCCATCGACGTCCCGCTCCCCAGAACGGTTAAGGTTGCTTTCATCGTCCAGTCGTTCCAGTCGCGGGCCCTGGTTGTGGTGGCCTGGCGAGGGCATTCGTTACCTCCACATATGCCATACGCAGTTCATACAGGCTGTTTTGCAGGAAATTCGCCTCTGCGGCGTTCAGGTTGCCTTTGGTCTTCTCGGCGATCAGACTGAGAGTATCGATGGTCTGACGCGCGCCAATGATGTCGACTCGCGGTTGCTCGCCTTGCTGCCGCATCAAGCCCATCTGCAGCATGGCGGTCATATAGAGCGATGCCAGGAACTTCTCAAACGTAATTTCGAAATCCCTGGCCGAGTGCCCGCTCAGCTCGACTTCCTTGTCAAGGTCTTTTGAAGACTGCCGGTAAGCCGCAGCCTGCGCCTCCTGCTCAGCACTGGAAGGCGGCGGAGGCATCTCGCGGTCGCTCGTCGCTCCTTCTCCCTGGCTAGTCGACGCAGCCTTCGGTGCAGCCTCTTTCGGTGCCGTCAGCGACGAGGATTCCTTCTCCTCCTCCGCGACGGCCGGCCGCAACTCGCCATCTGACGTAAACAACCGCCGATCAGTTACTGTGAAACCCGAATCATTCTTCTTGTCAGCCATACATTCTTCCCCACATCACACTAAATCGAACTCCTATTATGCCGGACGCGCCACCGCAGCTGTCGAGTCGGGCCTTAGGATGCTGTCAGGAACGGGCAAAGTCACGATGGTTGCCTTCATGCCGCCAATGACGACCTCACGGCCGGGTACGCCCAATTCACGCCGGATGTATCCCAGCGCAACATTGTTCTCCGCACCCGGCTGGCGCAGGAAAGCGACGCTGGTGATCTCCCCGACTTCCTTCTCTCCCGAAACGATCTTCGTACCGGCTACGATCGGTTGCCCGGCATCAGCAATGAATCCGGCAAATTTGCGATGCACCGAACCGCGGGAGCGGACCCTCTCCACGATTTCCTGCCCGATGTAGCACCCCTTATTGAAATTCAGCGCGCGCGCCTGCTCAGTCTCCTGCGGTAGATCGCGCTCACGGATATCCACACCGTACAGCGGAATTCCATTTGCGATGCGATGCATCTCCAGAGCTTCCGATCCAACCGGAACGGCCCCGTGCGCCAGCAACGCCTCCCAAGTCTTCTTCACATCTTTGGGCGCCAGCCAAAGCTCGTAGCTCCCGTAGGCGGGGTTCTCGGCGCGCACCGCCGCGCACGGCACACAATCGCAGTCGCACGCGCAGGTTATCTCGAAGATTTCCAGCGGTTTCGCCTCCGGAACTGCGATACCAGCGGCGGCCAGAATCTCGCGCGATTTCGGCCCGGCCACGCCCAGTGATGTCAGTGAGTCGGTAAGGTCTTTCACTTCGATATCATCCATGATGATGTAGTGATCAAAAGTCGAGATAATTTTTTCAGCCTGCTTGCGGTCAGTGTCGACTAGGATCGCTTCGCCGCGATTGTACGCATACAGATCGCCGAGGATATGCCCTTGGGGATTCAGAAGGAATGCGTATACGCCTTGCCCGACCGCAAGGTCACGGATATTGTTCGTGACCATCCCATTCAACCAGCGCACGCGGTCACCGCCAGCGAGCGAGATCTTTGCCCGATAGCCGAGATCATAGACCCCGCAACTCGTGCGCAAAGCCGCGAATTCCGATTGCGGATCGTCGAATCGCAGAGCGGTGTTGACTCCCCGATATTCGCCGGCTGCAGTGCCCAAGCCGCCTGCCTTTTCCTGCAAAGCTGTGAGACCCATACCTGTATTCGATTATAGCGAGTGTGTTAACGTTCCAGCCGTGGGCGAGAAAAAGCTATCGAAGAAGCGCATCGCCATCATTCCCGGCGATGGCATCGGTAAAGAGGTGATCCCGCAGGCGGTTCGGGCAATCCAGGCTACCGGTGCAGCGGTGGAAATGACCGACTTCGACTGGGGCGCCGACCGATATCTGCAGGATCAAACAACGGTTCCCGCGGATGGCCTCGCGATGCTTGCGCGCGACTTTGATGCGATCTTGGTCGGAGCATTCGGCGATCCGCGCATAAAAACGAATGTTCACGCCAAAGAAATCCTGCTCGGTATGCGCTTCAAGATGGACCTATACGCGAACGTGAGGCCGGTTCGCCTGCTCGATCCCGCCCTCTGCCCGCTCAAAGGAGTCGAACCGAAGGACGTCGACTTCGTGGTGCTTCGCGAGAATACCGAAGGCGTCTACACCGATGCCGGTGGCGTATTCAAGCAGGGAACTGCCGACGAAATTGCGACCCAGGAAGACATCAACACCCGCAAAGGCGTGGAACGCATCATCCGTTACGCCTTCGAATGCTGTCGTACCCAGACGAAACTAGACGGTTCGCGGCGCGGCAAAGTCCTGATGTGCGACAAGTCCAATGCCATGACTCACGCTGGCGGCCTCTGGCAACGCGTTTTCAAGCAGGTCAGCGCCGAATATCCCGCCATCGCCGCGCAACACATGTATGTCGATGCCCTGTGCATGCAGATGGTCCGCGATCCACGCCAGTTCGATGTCATCGTGACAAACAACATGTTTGGCGACATCATCACCGACCTGGCCGCAGCGCTTCAGGGAGGTCTGGGAATGGCGGCAAGTGGCAACATACACCCCGGCCGCACGTCGATGTTCGAGCCCGTCCACGGTTCGGCGCCACCCATTGCAGGCAAGAATGAAGCGAATCCGTTCGGCGCGATTTTGACTGCGGCAATGATGCTCCGGCATTTAGAGTTCACCAACGAGGCCAACCGGATCGAAGCCGCCGTGCTAGATGCCGTACGTCAGAAGAAAACGACCCAGGATATCGGAGGGACGTTGGGAACGCGCGAAGCCGGTGCGTGGGTAGCCAATAGAGTTTCCTGATGAGCAACAAGCTCACGTGGAGACAGCCGCCTCGGCTGTCCGGCGATGCGAAGCGAGCCAACCCGGGAAAGGTCCTGGCCTGGACTAGCCAATGAGAGTGAACCGATGCTGATCTTTGAACAACTCGTAGCTCGTGGCCTGATGGTCTTCGACCCAAACCGCAAAGTCCTCACCTTCAACATTCCGGTGCTCACGAAAGTCCCCGCAATCCGCCAGCAGAGAATGGAAGAGTTTCGATGGCTCATTGGTGACTGGGCTTTCGAAAATCACGTCCGCGCGACACCAACTACGCCTGCGTATGTAGACACGTACTATTACACCTACGAACTCGCAGACAACGCCACGCGCTACACGGTCAGCGGTCACGGTGCCAAAGCACGCCCGTATTTAACGTTCGACCCGTTCAGCAATCGGTGGATGATGACGTTCACCGAAGGCCTCTTTGGGGTGCTTCAGTCTGAAGGATGGCGGGACGACAGGATCGTCTTCAGTGGCCCGCTCACCATGCTGGGAGTCGACTGCGAACTCCGTCAGACGATCAGCAAGAAGTGTCCAGACGAATTCCACATTTTGAATGAGGAAAGACTGCCCGATGGAACCTGGCGGGAAACTGACGAGTTCTTCTGTCGAAGAAAGCAACCGGCTTAGGCCCGGACGCCCGTCAGTAGCGCCAATTCCCGCCACTTCCACTGGCAGTCCACGTCGACAAACCCAATTTCCCGCAACCATCCAAGCTGTGTCTCCACATCCAGCAGCTTGTTCGACGGATCCTCCGTCTCGACCGTAAACCCAATTCTGTGCAGGAATTCTTCGTGCAATCGCTGCGTCGGTGAGGCCACGTGTTCCAGGTTACAAAACACCCCACCCGGGTTCAGCAGACCAAAAATCTCCCCGTACAGCGCGCGTTTCCGTTCATGCACCAGATGATGAATCGCAAAGCTTGAGACAATCGCATCGAACCTACCAAGCGCCGGGAGAGGGAAATCCATGTTGTGGTCCACAACCCGAGCTAGCGAATCCTTGGCGAAACGCTTCCGAACCGCCTCGAGCATCGCCGGCGAGAAGTCGACCGCCACGGCCTCGGTCTCAGGATGCCGTTGCCGAACCGAGGCTAGCAGCCGCCCATCCCCCGTGCCGAGATCCAGCATCCTGCGCGTAGTCTTGGGAATGAACTCCAGCAGCGCCGCTTCGCCTTCGCCGCGATGAGAAATCTGATCGGCGCGCTGAAGATAGTCGTCGACATGCTCGCTCGAAGTCCACAGATTGACAGGGCCAGTAGTGCTCATGAAAAAAGTATAAGGAAACAGTTACACTCAAACGCAATGCTTCGAAGCGAACTGTCCCGGTTCCTATTTGTGCGGTTGTTTTTGCCGGTTGTACTGGTGCTCGCATCGCTATGCGGGTCGCTGGCGCAGAACGCAGCACCGCAGAATCCACCTGCTCAGGCGCCACAACAGGCGCAGCCCACGCAGCCGACCCCACCGCTCGAGGAACCCAAGGGCGAGGTCAAGATCACGCCGCGTCAGGCCGAGGAACTCTTTCACTCGGTCGACGAGATTCTGGCTTTTGACAGCAAAGAAACTGGCCTGCCCATCAAGCACGAGGTCAAACGCAAGCTTACCAGCCGTGACGAGGTTGTCTCCTATCTCACCAAGCATTTGAACGATGAAGACACGCAGCGTCTCCGCCGCTCGGAACTTGTGCTCAAGAAATTTGGCTTGCTGCCCCGTGACTTTAATCTGGAAACATTTCTCGTAGCAATCCTCCGCGAGGAAGTGGCGGGCTACTACGACCCCAAGACCAAGACCGTAAACCTGCTGGATTGGGTGCCCATGGAAGAGCAGGAGCCGGTAATGGCGCACGAACTCACCCACGCTCTTCAGGATCAGCAAGTCAACTTGCAGAAGTGGATGAAGCGCGGCGAAAAAGACCTGGCGGAAATCAGGAAAGACCCTACGCCCGCCGACATTGAAAATGACGAGATGGACAATGCCCGCGAGGCCGTAGTGGAAGGCCAGGCGCAAGCCATGATGTTTCAATACGCGATCTCGCCAACCGGGCATTCCATCGCAACATCACCCGAGTTGGTAGGTGCCATGGAAGAGGAAAGCCTGACCGGCACGCCGAACACGAAGGTCTTCAACGACGCACCCATCTTTCTCAAAGAGTCGCTGACCTTCCCTTACAGCTACGGGATGGATTTCGTGATCAAAGTCCTGCAAAAGGGCGGCAAGAAACAGGCATTCGCTGGCATCCTTGCGAACCCTCCGCACACCACGCGCCAAATCATGCAACCGGAGACATATCTCTCGGAGGAGAAGATCGAGCCCATGCTGATCCCCGACTTCAAGCGCGACTTCAAGGATTACTCGAAGTTCGACATCGGTGCCATGGGTGAGTTCGATGTCGCCGTGCTAGTCGAGCAGTACGCGGGGAAGCGCATTTCCAGGCAAATGTATCCCGAGTGGCGCGGCGGCTATTACTACGCCGCGAAATCAAAAAAAGACTCCGCCGCTCCGCTCTCGCTGTTGTACGTTTCACGCTGGTCGAGCCCAGTGACCGCAGCTCAATTCGCGGGAATTTACGCACGTTCTTTGAACCAGCGATACACAAAAGTGGCCGCGTCCACAGACCTGCAGGAGCCGGCGCAATCCACCCCCAATAGCGACACAGCGCCACCTGCCCTTGAAGGCCGCCATAGTTGGTCGACGGAAGAGGGAACGGTCGTAATCGAGCAGAAGGGAGACATGGTCTTTGTTACCGAGAGCCTCGACCAGGACACCTCAGCGACGCTCGAAAAAGAGGTGCTGAACTCCCAGGCGACGGCTGCGAAGTGAGGCTAAGAGCAGAAAGAGAGCATGTAGGGACACCCGCCTCGGCTGTCCAGCGAAGCAAAGCGAGCCCCAGTGTACCGGGCGCGCGTGCGTCTTGACGTTACCTCTTCTTTTTCGACGTGTCATCCGGCACCTCTGCGAGAAAATGCCGCACCGTCGCCGACACCGTAAACTCCTTTCCCGCCCGCTCAATCGTGAGTCTCTTTTCGTCGCCTGGTTTTCCTCCGAGGATGAACCAAACTTGTCCCATAGTGGAGTTGAGCACCGTCAGATCATTAACTGCAACCAGATGATCTCCTGGTTGCACGCCCTCCACTGATGGCTTTCCGTCGAAATCAGCCACGCCAAGTATGCTGATGCGCCCATCGCCCTCGGGCCGTAAGACCAGACCCACGACATCGAAATCCGGAAACTTGTATGTACGCCCAAGATCGAAATAGACGGTCGCATGTACGTAGTCCAAACCGACGCGATAATTCAGCAACATATTCGACCCCATAAGGCCTAGGGTCGACATTCCAACACGCTTTTCGAAAAACTCCAGAATCGGTCTCGGCAATGAGACCATGGGCACGTTAGTCAGGAAGAGCGACCCATACTGCACGCGATCCACCCGCATGACTTTCCACTCCGTTTCTTCTGGTGCGCCCCACATATTGGCCGACCCCACTGCTCCCGTCATGTGCGGCCAGTCCGGATGCGCCGCTGCTAGCTTGGCGAAAAGATCCTCGGAAAGGAAGCTGATGCAGGAACCGAAATCGAGCGCGAGATTGTATTTCTTGCCTTCAATTTGGCTGGGAACTTGGACCAATCCATTTTCCGCATTCACCTGCACCTTGGCCGACGAACCTTGAAAATGAATCGTTCCCGGTGCTCCAATGGAGAACTTACGGCCCACAAAATCGACCAGCACGTCATAATGCCGCAAAATGCTGGAAGGAATGTTGATTTCCGCATTCATCCCCAGAGCGAGGACGGCCGCTTGATCGGGCGGACGAAGCGGGACCCTGGCTTCTTTGAGGGCGGTTAGAGGAATGCTCATTCCGCCGATAAGAATTTCAGAGGGCGGCGGAGCCAAGCACTCTTGATCCCTGCATTTCACATCGAGTGCGAGGAGCACGGCCACCCGTCGGGAGAGATACAAATCGGGATTGCCGTTATCCACCCATGCCCGTACAGTCTCGGTCGAGCCATTGGGCAGCCGAACTTCGGCACGAATGAGGACACGGTTGTGATCAATCGTGGCGGGAACCGTCACCGCCTTTCCTTCTGCTGCATTCTTTGGCAGGCGGGAGTATCCGGTGAGCAAGAGGAGCGCCAACCCCACGATGACAGCACGCATAGCAAAATTGTATGCCTGTGTACGGACGAACGCCTTCGTCCGCCCCGCGACGTCGAGCAAAGCGAAGGCGAGCGTGCCTGCTGCCGGAGGCTTTCGGTCTGTACGAGCCGATCTGGAACCCTCCTGTATAATCACCAGTTTGCCTCAGCGCCCAAATTCTTCTGGAGGATCATTGCCTCAAGCCGAAATCGGAATCATCGGCGGCAGCGGGCTCTATTCCATGCCCGGCTTGACGAAAGTGAAGGGAGTGGGCCTGAGAACGCCATTCGGCGCCCCGTCCGATGCCTACGTTTGCGGCACGCTGGAAGGCCGCAAAGTCGCTTTCCTGGCACGCCACGGACGCGGTCATCGCCTGCTCCCCAGTGAACTGAATTTCCGCGCAAACATCCATGGCTTCAAGCAACTCGGCGTGCAGCGCATTGTCTCTATCTCCGCCGTCGGATCACTGAAGGAAGAGCACAAACCTCTTGATTTCGTTATTCCCGACCAGTTTTTCGATCGCACGCGCCACCGCGTGGATACTTTTTTCGGCAATGGCATTGTTGCCCACATCGCTTTCGGCGACCCGGTTTGCGGAGAACTGGCATCGGTCGTCACGCACGCCTGTCACAAAGTCGGAGTGACTGGTAAACGAGGCGGCACGTATCTCTGCATGGAGGGCCCGCAATTTTCCACAAACGCAGAGTCCAACGTTTATCGCAACCTGGGCATGGATGTGATCGGCATGACCAATCTGCAGGAAGCCAAACTCGCCCGTGAGGCCGAATTGTGCTATGTCACCGTCGCAATGGTGACAGACTACGACTGCTGGCATCCGCATCACGACTCGGTCACGGTGGACCAGATTATCGCTGTATTGGTGAAGAACGCGGAGAATGCCGCGAAAGTCGTGCGTCAGACCGTTGCCGACATGCCAAAGGATCGTTCCTGCAAGTGCGGCTCCGCCCTCGCGAATGCCATTCTGACCGATCGAGCGAAGATTCCTGCGGCCACAAGAAAGAAACTCAGTCTCATAGTCGGCAAATATCTGCACTCCACGAAAAAATCCAAATGAAAATGTTCCTCGTGTCCTTGCAGCTAAAGCCTTTCGCGAAGCAGCCACGAGAACTCAAAAGAGCGCATGAGCATACTGGTAGTCGGTTCGGTAGCATTCGATGACGTCACCTCGCCCTCAGGCAGCGTGAAAAACGTTCTGGCCGGTGCCGCCACGTATTTCTCTCTGGCGGCAAGCTATTTCACGAAGGTGCGGATCGTCGCGGTTGTAGGAGACGATTTCGGCCCGGAACAAGAAAAAGTCTTTCATCAGCACGGAATCGACACTCGCGGCATCGAGCGCGCAAATGGGAAGACCTTCCGCTGGGGTGGCACGTACACTGAAAATCTCAATGAGGCGAAAACAAATTTCACTCACCTCAACGTGTTCGAGTCATTCAAGCCGCAGATTCCCAAAGAATACGAAGACACCGACTATCTGTTCTTGGCCAACATCCAGCCGACCTTGCAAGCCGATGTCCGGCGCAAAATGAACCGGGTGCGCCTGGTCGGCTGCGACACCATGAACTACTGGATCAACGGCACCCCTCAAGAACTCGCCGAGACGCTGAAGCTTGTAGACATTCTCCTGATCAATGACACCGAAGCGAAGATGCTCGGCCACGAAACCAATCTGCCCCGCGCTGCCCAGAAGGTAATGGCCATGGGCCCGAAGGCTCTGGTTATCAAGCACGGAGAGTATGGCGCCACCGTTTTCTTCCGCGAAGGAGCTTTTGGATTCGGCCATCACCCGTTCCGCGCTCCGGCCTTGCCGATCGAGGAAGTGAAGGACCCCACCGGCGCGGGAGACTCCTTTGCCGGGGGATTCATGGGCTATCTGGCGTCCCAGCGGGAGATCAACCGCGAAGTGCTGAAGCGTGCCATGTTCTACGGCAGCGTCATGGGATCGTTCGTAGTCGAGCGCTTCGGAACAGAACGGCTCCAGTCGCTCACACGCGAAGAAATCGACGCCCGCTTCCAGATCTTCCGCGAACTGACGCATCTGGAGTAAAGTCTGAGGTCCCAGCAAAATAGGGAAGGGCACGAGTTTACTCGTGCCGCTCAGCGCTCCAAATCTGCGCTTTAGCGCCTGAGGTTCGCTTTTTCAGGCGCCGAGGAAGCTCAGCGGAGAGCTTCGCGGGCAAGATCTAAGACGGATGTCCCGATCCCCGAATGGCTAAGGCACCAAGGACCAAACCGCCCTCTCCTGCCGCATCTGACGTAGCCCTCCTGGCCTGGCTCGCGGCCTGCGCATCCATCTTCACGTTTCTGTTCTATTTCAAGAACGGTCAGGTCTTGCTCTATGGCGACGCGGTCGCGCACATCAACATCGCGCGCCGCGTCTTCGATTCGAAAA
>Ga0335080_10000289_pt1 | contig 45624 bp, 46 predicted proteins | sample Lox_Sample_34_FD_206720 | JGI IMG/M metagenome (GOLD analysis project Ga0335080, IMG submission 206720) | Soil microbial communities from Loxahatchee National Wildlife Refuge, Florida, United States - Lox_Sample_3.4 | ecosystem: Environmental > Terrestrial > Soil > Wetlands | place: USA... | reverse complement strand
CCTGGCAAGGCGATGCGGCAAGGCGGGTCCGCACTCCATGTCGAACAATTTGGCTACGCGCGGCCACAGATTGCCCCAGGTGAAGCAGTCACCGTTGACGATGTTGAACGTCTCGTTTCGGCAATCGGGACTTTCCATCGACCAATGGACAGCCGCTGCCAAAAGCCCTGCATCCGTGGCTTCGACAAGTCGGGCGTGATCTCCGGGAAAGCGGAGCGGCTGCTCGAGCTCGCGCGAAATCGCGGCTAATGTGCCGAGCGCCGCCATTCCGTTCATCGAACCGCCGATCGCGAAGCCGCAAACCCATTGAGGTCGCAGGATCGTCCAGAACCAGCTCGATCCGCGTTGGGCGTCCTTGAGATAATCTTCCTGAGCGTAATAGAAGTTCGGCGCCAGATATCGTGGATCGCTTTCCCTCGCGGGAATCTTTATCGGTCCGGCCGCAGCGCCATAGGCCTTGGTGCCCTGCATGAGGACCACGTGCCTCAACGTACCGACCTTGTCGCCGATCCCATTCATCAGATTCTGCAGCATGGCAAGATTGACGGCGACGTGATCGGGTTCGAGCCAACCCGAGACCAACTGCGGTTTCTCGTAGTTGGCGCAATAAAGAACATGGGTGATTGCACCGGTGTCCGCGAGTTTTGCCTTGCACCCATCTGCATCCGTGAGATCCACCTCAACGAACCGCGCAGACGAAGCGAAGTCCGGCTTTCGCCTGGACAAGCCGACAACGGCCCAGTCCGGCAGAGACTCGAAATACCGGAGGGCGCTCCGACCCACGACACCCAAAGCCCCCGCAATGAGTATTAGGTTTCTACCTGCCATCGCATGGTTCCCATGAGTATCGCGGCGCAACCTACCCGGTCGTGCTGTCAGACAGCCGGGGCTTGGCGCGACCCGAGCAACTCCTTGACGTGATCGCGAACCTGCGCGGTCGAGAACCGCCGCATGACATCGAGCGCCTGCAACGCCGCATCGACGTCGCGGCGTTTGCAAGCTTCGAACAGCGCACGATTGCGTTGCCGCCAATCCGCCACATGGGCCGAGAAGAAGGATTCCTCGACGATATAGCGGCCGATATTCTTCCGGCATTCATCAACGATGCGCAGACATTGTTTCCAGCGCGACGCGACCAAAATCACGCGATGGAAGGAGACGCTCAGCTCGTACCAATCGACGGGATCGGAGACGATCTCGAGGCGATCGACCATCTGTGCCATCATCGATAGATCAGCGTCCGAAAGCCGCGGCACTCCGATGCGCGCGGCCAGCGATTCCAGGGCCCAGATAATGGCGTACAACTCGTCGAGCTCATCGAGCGATAAATTGGCGACTATTGCACCTCGGTGCGGTTCTAATTCGACGAGGCCTTCCGCCGCCAATTGCTTCAGCGATTCGCGAATGGGTACTCGGCTGACGTCGAACAACCGTGCCAGGTACTCCTGGCCGAGCGACTGTCCCGGAGGCAGCCTGCCGCGAATGATCGCATTGCGTAGGGCGTTGGTGACGTTGGCGCCGAGCGTGCGCGCATCCTTGCCGATTTGGAGTTCGCTCAGCACCGAGTTTTCGCGCAGCGACGCGCGCTCGACCTTCGCCGCCAGCGACGGATCGCCAGCCTTCGATCGGCGCGCTGGGTCGGGTTTGGTACGTGGCATCAGGAGCGCTGTCCTCTACTTCCCTGGCCGGAGAGTCGGCCGAGGTGATGCTCTCGGTCCCAAGCTTTTTCGTTGCCGAGCTGCTTCAACTTGGCTCGCTCGACCTCTTGCTTGGTCGCTGAGCGGGGGAATGTGTCCGTAAATTCGAAATACCGCGGCACCTTGAACGGCGCCATGCGGCTTATGCACCAGCGCGCCAGCTCTTCCTCCGACGGCCGGTTGTCGGCTCGAATCACCCAGGCCTTGACGTCTTCCTCCCCGAGCTCCGAGGGGACGCCAATGATAATACATTCGCGAACGCCTGGGTGCTGACTGAGAATGGTCTCGATCTCATGTGCCGAGATGTTCTCTCCGCGACGGCGAATCCAGTGCGCCTCGCGGCCAACGAAAAACAGGTTGCCCGCCTCGTCGAGCCGCCCGAGATCCCCAGTATGTACCCAGAGGTTGCGGAATGTTTCCGCCGTCTTTGCGGGATTGTTGTGGTAGCCGAGCATGAACGAGTACGGAACTGTCGGCCGCAAGACGATCTTGCCGACCGCGCCCGGTGCAAGCCGGTTATCGTGCTCGTCGAGGATGGCGATCTCCGACCAGCCGTTCGGATGCCCGACCGAGCCAGGGACCTGAGCGATATTGCTCGTTGCCATTGCAGCACCGCACTCGGTGAGCCCGTAGATGTCGACGATGCGGATACCGAAGCGGCGTGAAAATTCGGCCGGCACCTGCGGCGGTATCTGACCAGTCACCCCGGTGGAGATGCGAACGCGGTGCTCGCGGTCGGCGGCCGATGCCGGCTGTTGCATCAGGGCGGTCATCATCGTGCCGATCGGGTCGATCACCGTGGCGCCGCAGGAGCGTACGCGTTGCCAAAAGCCGGACGCGCTAAAACGGCGATCGATCGTTGACGTCATATCGTTGAGCAGCGGTCCGATGATCCCGAGCTGGATTCCGCTCGCATGGAACATCGGGAGCGTCGTGTAGTGGTGATCCGCGGCGCTGACGCTCAGCACTTCGCCGTACCGAAAGCCGACGCAAACGAACGAGAAATGCGGCAGCAGTACCCCCTTCGGCATGCCTGTCGTGCCGCCGCTATAGAGAATCATCGCTGGCGTACCCGGTCCGAGCGCTGCAGCCGGCAATGGGCCTGTGGTCTCGACAAGAAGTTTGCCGAAAGGCGCTGCGCCTGCGACATCGTCCTTGCCGACGACATAGAACCGCACACCAGCTCGTAGATCCGTCGGCAGCGTCGCGATCTTATGCGAATTTTCCGCATCGACGATGAGAATTCGCGCACCGCTATCGCGCAGCGTGTATGCGAAATCGTCTCCCGCGAGGCTTGCATTGAACGGCGCCCAGATTGCGCCGATGCGGTTGGCACCGATCCAGCCGAACACTTGCTCGGCGCAATTGAACATCATGCTGGCGACACAGTCGCCTTTGCCGATACCGGCGGCCGACAGATTCGCGCCGACGCGATCGCAAAGACGATCGAGTTCCGCATAACTGAGCTCGCGCCCATCGATGGCGCAGAAGATCTTGCCACCGTGCTGCAAGGCCTTGTCGCGCAGCAGCGCCGGTGCGTCGTGCCAGGGAGAAGGCCGGCCTTTAACGAGGATGGGCGGAGGGATTTGTGGGCTCATCGATATTTTTCCACGGCTCAGGCACGGCCCAGATAGGCCGCCAGCAGTTCCGGATCGCGCGCGAGCTCGGCCGAGCTGCCCGACAGCGCGACAGCGCCCTGCGACAGCACGTAGATGCGATCGGCGAACCGCAATGCCTGCTGGGCATTCTGTTCGACGATCATGACGGTCGGGCCGGACCGGCTGATACGCGCGAGCAGCGCCATCAATTCCAACGTAATCTTTGGCGCCAATCCGAGTGAGAGCTCATCGACCATCAGCAACCGCGGGCGGCACAGAAGACTGCGCGCGATCGATAGCATCTGTTGTTCCCCGCCAGAAAGCATACCGGCCGACTGATCTGCCCGGGATCGCAATATCGGGAACAGCTCGAATATCCGCTCGAGCTCGGGCTTACGCCCGCGCCAGCCATGCGTTACCATGCCGAGCGCCAGATTCTCTTGCACCGTCAACTCCGGCAACACCCCCCTGCCCTCGGGCACGTGAACCAATCCGCCGCGCGCGATGCGATGCGGCGGCTCGCCGGTGATATCGTTGCCATCGAAACGCACGGTCCCCGCATGCGCCCTTATGAGGCCCGACAGTGTGCGCAGCAATGTGGTCTTGCCGGCACCGTTGGGCCCGAGTATCGCCAAGAGTTCTCCCTTCTGGACAGTGATGGAGATGCCACGGAGGACATCGACTTCGCCGCGTGCGACGCTAATTGAATTGACATCGAGCAGCGTCATGGTGCGTTTCCAATGTAGGCATCGATGACGCGGCGGTCGCTGCGCACCTCGTCGGGCGTGCCGATAGCGATGTTCTTGCCAAGGTCCAGAACCGTGACGCGGTCCGCCATGCCGAGCAAGAATTCGATGTGGTGGGTGATGACCAGGATCGTCAACCGGTCCGACGACCGCGCGCTCAACAGCGTCAATCTCAGTTGCTCGATCTCGTGGCTGTTCAGGCCTGCGGTCGGTTCGTCGAGCAGTAGCAGACGCGGCTTTGCCACCCATGCCCGCGCCAGCTCGACCATCTTGCGCTGACCGTAGCTGAGTCGCCCAACCAGTATTTCCGCCTGTTCCAGGAGTCCGAGGGGCGCCAGAGCCGCCATTGCGGTCTCGCGAGCGGCTCGCTCCCGTCGCCAGCCGCGCCCGACACACGCGAGTTCGTCGATCAATCCGCCCGGCCGATGCGCGTGCAAGCCGATCAGGACATTGTCGATCACGCTCGCGCCGTCAATAAGCGCAAGATTCTGGAAGGTGCGGCTGATTCCCAAACCGGCCAGGCGCTGCGGCTCGAAGAGCAGCAGGTCCTGACCCGCATAAGATAGCGTGCCCTCCTGCGGCCGCGCGATACGACAGATGACGTTCAGCAATGTCGTCTTCCCGGCGCCGTTCGGGCCGATCAAGCCATGGATTTCCTCTGAAGGGATCACGAGATCGACGCCGTCGAGCGCAGTCACGCCACCGAATCGGACGGCCACTTGGCGCAATTCGAGCAAAGGCGTCATTGCAATGTGCCCTCGCGCCCTGCAACTGCCGTCCTGACGAGGGGACCGCTTGCACGCCGCCATCCGGTCTCGAGCATGCCGAGCAGCCCTCCCGGAAGGAGGGTCACGACGGCGATGAACAGCACGGCGTAGATGATCTGCGCCAGCGCGCCTGCACCCTGCGTCAGTTCCGGAATCGCCACGACGAACGCGGCGCCGAGGAAAGGTCCGAACAGGCGCCCCTGGCCGCCGATCATCACCGCGGCGAACATGAGAATCGAGAGGTCCGGGCCGTAAGTGTCCGGAGCGGCGATACCGGTCACGAGAGCGTGCATGCCGCCGGCCAGCGCTCCGAGCAACGCCGCGAGAGCGAATGCCGTCAGCTTGTAAAAGGTCAGATGAATGCCGAAGCTCCGCGCGACCGTCTCGTTCGCGGCGATCATGCGCAACGCGCGGCCTGTGCGCGAGCTCGTGACGCTGTAGGACATCGCCAGTCCAAGCAGCGCGAGGAGTGCGGCCGCGTACCACAGCAGCCGGCCCTGCCAGAGCGCCTGCAATCCCGTGACATTGAGAAACATACCGAGAGGCCCGCCGGTATACGCGAAACTCTTGACCAGCTGGAAAAGCGTGATGCCGAAAGCGAAAGTGACGATGGCCAGAGAAAAGTGCCGCAGGCGAATGGCCGGCAGCCCGACGAACACGCCGACGATCGCAGCGAACGCGGCGGCGAACGCGATCGCCAGTGGCGCCGGAAATCCCCAGTGATTCATGGCAACGGCGGTGCCATAGGCCCCCACCAACATGAACCCGCCATGTCCCAGCGAGTAAAGTCGTCCGAACCCCATTACGAGGTTCAGGCCCAATGCAGACAGGCTGTAGATGAGCCAAAGCGTGAGGATGTAGCGGGGGTAGCCGCCGACAAACAGATCGACGACAAATAGCGCGACGAGTGCGGCGAGGACGGCCAGGATTCCGCGGCGGGGAATCATACGCGTGAAGCGTGCTGTCGCACGAATAAGCCTGCCGGCTTAAAGAGGAGGACCAGCAGCAAGATCGCAAAGGTGAAGGGTTCGCGCAGGGTGATTGAAACCCAGGTGGCCGCAAAGCTTTCGACCAGACCGAGCAGCAAGCCGCCGAGAACGACGCCGGGAAAACTGTTCAGGCCTCCGAGAACGGCGGCGGTGAACGCCTTGAGGATATAGGGCTGCATGAGACCGGTTCCGAGGAACGATACGGGCGCGATCAACATCGCAACGAGCGCGCCGATGGCGCCGGCAATCATCCACACCACGAGCGCGACGCGGTCTACGTTGATGCCGAGCAGGCTTGCCACCTCAGGATTCATCGCGACCGAGCGCATCGACAGCCCAACGCGCGTGAAGCGGAACAGCGCAAACAGTGCCAACCCCAGCACACCTGCGATCACCAGCGTGCCGATCTGGTCGTAGGCCAGCGCGAAGCCCGCGATGTCGATGTTCCCTGCGGCAAACAAGCCGGCCATCGTGTACGGCTCATTGGCGCCCCAGAAATAGAGCGTCACTGCGTGAATCAATGTATAGAGACCCAATGTCCGAACCGTCAGGTTTAGCGCGTCGGCGCCGCGGCGCGCTCGCAGCAGCGCGATGTATACGAACGCACTAATACCGGCCGCGATCAGCACCGACACGGCGAGCTGTACCGTCGGGCCGAGTGGCAGTCGCGTCACATAGAGCACGACCAAAAAGGTGCTGAGCGTACCCAGTTCGCCCTGCGCGAAGTTTGCCACCGCGGTCGTGCGGTAAATCAGTGCGATGGCCAGCCCGAGCAGCGCGTAATATGCTCCACCGACGATACCCGCCACGCCCGTTGCGAGTGCGAGGTCGAAGTTCATCGGCGGGCCTACTGCGCCGGACGCAGTGGCGGCCCCAGGATGATGAACTGACCGTTTTTGACACCGAAGGGCACGACCGCATTCGTCCCCATGTGATCGGTCGGGCTGAAGCTGATGGGACCGCTGATTTTGGTCTCGTAGTTCTGCATGTGCTCGAGCGCGGCGATCAGACCTTGGCGCGTCAAGTTGCGTCCGGCGCGATTGATCGCCTCGACGCCGATCTTGGCGGCCAGACATCCGAACATCGTGAAGTGGTTTGGCTTCTGATCGGGGTAGCTGGCCTTCAGCGCATCGTTGCACTCGCTTGCCTCGGGCGCGCTCGGCGGCGAAACGACACCGGCCGCGGAGAGCCAGCCATCCGCGTAATCGCCGACGGGATCGAGGAACTGCTCAGCCGTCAATGTCGCTACGCCGAATCCGGTCTGCGGATGCCAGCCCTGACGCTTCATGGTCAGGAACATTTTGGCCGCTCCAGCGGCGGAATCGCCGAACAGGACGATGTCAGGGTTCTTCGCCTTGAGTTGCAGGATATAAGGCGTGTGATCCGGTACATTGACTTCGAAGAGCTCGTCGTAAACCACGGTGATACCGTTCGCCTCGAACACCGCGCGCGTGGCTTTGCGCATGTCTTCGACGCCCGGCACGTTCATCATCAAGATGGCGCCAGTCTTCGGTTTTTGGTTTGCATGCTGGATGGTGTAAGGCAGCATCGCCTTGACCTGGAACACGTAGTTGGGCAACAGCGCGAACACGCCTTTCTTGGTGGGCTCCGTCAACTCGCTCATCCCGGCCCACGGGAAAAGATACGGCACGTCGGGTTGACTACTCAGGAACTGCAGGATGGCGGCCGAAGTCGCAGTGGCGCATCCGCCGAAGATCGCGAATACGTTGTCTTGTTGGACCAGACGGCGAGCATTGGCGAGTGCGCGCTCCGCCGCGTAGCCATCATCAAGCACGTTGTATTCGATCTTGCGGCCCTGAACGCCGCCATCGCGGTTGACCTTGTCGAACCACGCCTTGGCGCCATATGTCGCCGGCGCGCACACCGCCGCGACGGGGCCGGTGAGAGCGTTCGATCCGCCTAGAAGAATCCGGTTGTCATCGACACCCGGCTCGGCAACCGCCTCGGTGGCCGTGGCGCTCAGAGCCAATAATGCAACTGTGCCAAGAGTCGCAAGAGATCGTCTCATCTAGTGTCTCCTCGTGGTTGCCGACTCAGTTGCCGGCGGTGAATCGATGCCTGTGTGCAATGCCAAGCCGCGACGAGATCCGTCGAAAGCTACCAGTTGCCCAGTGGATGACAGCGTGACGTAGACCGTTTTGTGATCGGTACCGGCAAAGCACAGGTTCGTCGTAAACGCGTCCGGCATCGGAATCTGTTCGAGCAATTTGCCGCCGGGATCGATGACGCTGATGCCAACCGGTATGGTCGCCACATGGATGTTGCCGTCCGCGTCGACCGCGAGCGAATCGAACAAGTGCAAGCCTCCAAGTCCGAAGCAGAGCTTGCCGAATCCGCCGAGGATGTTGCGCTTGTCTGTGCCGATGCTACCGGGGCCCGCGACATCGAACGCCCACAGGCGTGCGGTCAGTGTCTCGCTCACATAGAGCGTCTTTCCATCCGGCGAAAGCCCGATCCCATTGGGCATGTCGAGCGGGAAAATCACCTGGCGGATGGAGGTGCCATCGGGTTGGGCGTAGTAGACCGCCCCGCGGTCGCGGGTGCGCCGGTGCGTGTGGCCATGGTCGGTGAACCAGAACCCGCCATGACGATCGAAGACGATGTCGTTCGGACCGGCCAAGGGTATGTCGCCGCAGGTGCGATAGAGGACCTCGCATGTGCCGGTCGTCAGATCGACCGCCTCAATGCGCCCCCCGGCGTAGTCAGCCGCGGTCACTCCCGGCAAAAGGCTGCCGTTGCGTTCCCTCCAGGTGAACCCACCATTGTTGCATATGTAGCAGCGTCCGTCGGGACCTAGTGCGGCACCATTCGGCCCGCCACCGGTCTGAGTCACCACGGTTTTCTGGCCTTTGGCGATCCGCGACAGGCAACCGCCGGCGATCTCGACCACCAGCACGCTGCCGTCGGCGAGAGCAACTGGACCCTCGGGAAACCGTAGGCCGGAGATGACCTGTCGCACCTTCACGTTGACAACCCCTGTCGATTGGATACAATCGCCAGCCAACGATACTACGGGGTTGCCCAAACGGCAAGCAGAGAAATCCATCGACAGGAGGCACATCCCTGTTGCGAGCTACTGCTGGGATGCCGGTACGCGTCAACACAGCGCCCCACGAGGCAATCGCGGACTCTTCGCTGCACACTCTGAAGCAGGGCCTTCGATGTCCGAGACGAGGATGGAGTACCACTGGGGCCGCGTAATGCGCTGCTATCGCGAAAGGCCGCCGACGGTCGATGCGATGTTCCGTCAGACGGTTGCTCGCACGCCCCAAGCGGAAGCCGTGGTCGACGGCCGAATTCGCCTTACCTACGGCGAGCTCGACCGGCGCGTCGATCGCGTCGCAGCGGGGCTCGCGGCGCGCGGTGTGCGCGCAGAGGATCGTGTTGCGCTAATCCTCGAGAACCGCGTTGAGATGGTCATCGCAGTGCTCGCGATCGCGCGGCTTGGCTCCATGATCGTGCCGATCGGGACGCGGCTGCGAAAGCCCGAGATCGCGTACATCTTCGCCGATGCCGAGCCAGTCGCTGTCATTCACGAAGCTGGCCATGCGGCCGAGCTCCCAGAGGATGTCGGGCCCGCGACCGACATGCGCTTCGGCATCGGGGATCGCGCGACTCAGCGCTTCGATGAGCTCGCGGGTGCCGGCACCGCAATGCCCCCGCCCCCGGATCGCGGCGAGGAGGCATTATTCGGCATTCTCTATACGTCAGGCACCACTGGGCGGCCAAAAGGCGCGACGCTGACCCATCTTGGAGCGATTCACTCATGCCTGCACTGGGTCGAAAGACTGGGCCTCGGGCACGACGAGAGCACGGCGCTCTGTATTCCTTGGTCGCACGTAGCGGGCCTTTGCGGGGTGCTGTTGCCGTTCCTGCATATCGGCGGGCGCTTGGTTTTGATGCCGCAGTTCAACAAGAGTGCCTTCCTGCAGTTGGCGAGCGACGAGCGCATCAGTCATGCCTTGCTCGTTCCGGCGATGTACGGGCTATGCCTGCTGGAGCCCAATTTTCAGCGATTTGACTTGTCCCGCTGGCGCCTCGGCGTCTTCGGCAGCGCGCCCATGCCGCAGGCTACGATCCGCCGCTTTGCGGAGGCGGTGCCGCATTTGGTTCTCTGCAACGCCTACGGCGCGACCGAAACCACTTCCCCCGCGACGATCATGCCGCTGGGCGACGGCGTCACACACTCCGACAGCATCGGAAAGGTCGTCGAGTGCGGTGAGATGCGAGTGATGGACGATGCCGGAAATGAAGTGCCAGCCGGACAGGACGGAGAACTCTGGATCGCCGGTCCGATGATCGTTCCCGGTTACTGGCGCAATGAGCAAGCAAACGCCGCGTCGTTCGCCGGTGGTTTCTGGAAATCAGGCGATATCGGGTCGATAGATAGCGAGGGCTTTGTCCGCATCGCCGATCGGAAGAAGGACATGATCATCCGCGGCGGGTACAAGGTGTATCCAGCCGAGGTAGAGAATGTCCTGTGCGAGGTACCAGCGGTGATCGAGGCGGCGGTGGTTGGCCGCCATGACGATATTCTCGGCGAAACCGTCATCGCGTTCATCAACGCGCGACCGCCCGCGCCCAATGAGCGCGAGGAAGCGCTTGCCGAGGCGGCCGTACGAGCGTTCTGCGCAGAGCGCATGGCCGATTACAAAGTGCCGTCACGTGTCGTTGTCGGTTTCGAGCCGCTGCCGCGCAATGCAAATGGTAAGATCCAAAAGGATCAGCTGCGCATGCGGGCCGATCAATTGCCGCCCTTGCGTTGAAGACGCAATCATGCCGACGAACAAATCTTTCCCCCAGCCAATCCTCGTCGGCATCGGAACGGTCATGCAAAGAGAGGAGGACTCACGTCGAGCGCTTGAGCCGCTCGCGCTAATGGAGGCCGCCGTGCGGAAGGCCGGGTCGGACAGCGGCTGTTCGACGCTGTTGCCGCAGATCGAGCACATCGCGGTGCCCAAAGGCCGTTGGCAATATGCCGATCCCGCCCGGGCGATTGGCCGCGCGATCGGCTCGCCCAGCGCCGTCACCACGTTGGCTACGGTCGGCGTCCTGCAGCAATCGCTGATCGGCGACGCCTGTCGCCGCATCGCCGAAGGGGAAATCGAGAGCGCGCTGGTGGTAGGTGGCGACGCTGGATACCGGCTTCTCCGCGCACGGCTGTCAGGCGTCGACTGTTCCGACAGTCAGCAAGACACCGCACCAGACATCGAGCTCAAGCCGCACGAGGAGTTACGGCATCCGTCGGAATTGCGAGTCGGCCTCAAGATGCCGGTCGGCCTTTATGCCATCATGGAAAGTGCTTTCCGCGCAGCGAGCGGTTTATCGGTGGACGCGCATCGCGATCGAATCGCGGGACTCTACAGTCGCTTCAGCGAAATCGCCGAAGCCAATCCGCATGCCTGGCGACGCCACGCCATCTCGGCCAAAGAAATCCGCGATGCGTCGGACCGCAACCCGATGCAGGCGTTCCCCTATACCAAGCTGCTCTGCTCATCTTGGAACGTCGATCAGGCCGCTGCGCTGCTGTTCTGCTCAATTGGCAAGGCACACGCGCTCGGCATCCCAGAGCATCGGTGGATCTACCCTGTTGCGAGCACCGAATCGAATAACATGGTGCCGGTATCGGCGCGGGCGCAGCTCCATCGCTGTCCAGGCGCGTGGATCGCCGGAAGCGCAGCATTGGAGGCAGCGGGGATAACATCCGCAGCGCTCGACCACGTCGAACTTTACAGCTGCTTCCCGCTGGCCGTCGAAACCTATGCCGCCGAGCTCGGCATCGAAACCGGCCGCGATCTGACTGTCACTGGCGGGATGTCATTCGCTGGCGGGCCCTACAACAACTATGTCCTTCAATCGACCTGCCGGATGGTCGAAAAGCTGCGCGAGGACCGCGCGCGTAAGCAAGTCGCCATCAAAGGCACATCGGACGACACGACCATCGGACGCCCGCACTTTGGGCTGGTATCCTCGGTTTCGGGAGTACTGACCAAACAAGGCTTCGGCTTATGGTCGGACGTTCCGGGGCCGGAAGGTTTCGTGTTCGCCGATTGCAGTGACGCGGTCAAGCGCGCCACCGAGACAAGACCTGTCGTAGAGAGCTACTTCGGTTTAGGCAACATCGTAGGGTGCACAGTATTGCATGAAGGTACCCGACCGGCTCACGCCGTCGTGCTGGCAGAGATTGAGGGCGGCCGCCGAACGCTTGCGACGACGCATGAAGCACAGGTAATGGCGCAATTCGAGCGCGAAGAACACTGCGGCACAACTGTGCGGCTCGACGGCGACGGACAGTTTTCCTTCAGCGACGCATAAACGATATTTGGCAGCGTCCGTGGTTCCGTTTACTCGGCTCCAACAAATGCTCGGTGCGCCGACGTGCGGCAAGCGTCGGATTTCGCCAACTTGCTCTGCCTACCGCGAACGTTATCAGAAATGCCCTGCCCTCGCGGCCGGGCGTGTGTCGAACAAATCAAGGTGGTAGCGGGGGAGCGCAACCACCTATACCGAACTTGGCTCAGCCTGCACAATTGGGCGCAATTTGGGCCGCCCAATCAGTGAGAGCCAGATCTTCTTGTGGCCGAAATCTGCCGGCGGAAGGCCCGTCGGGCGTAATCAACATGGGCCGACGAGCCGCGTCCCCGTATCGCTGGCGAATACGTGGACGCGGTTTGGCCTGACGGCGAAAGGTATCACTTCACCGGCACGAACGGGGCTGTCGGCAGAAGTGCGCACTACGACGCGACTTCCGCCGGCGTCCAACCAAACTAACGCCTCGTGACCGGAACGCTCAACGACCCGCACGGAAGCCTTGTCATCTCCGGTACCCAGAAGCACATCCTCGGACCGGATGCCCGCTACAACCTGCCCCGTGGAGCTTGTGCGAAGCTCGCTTGCGCGGCTCGCTGGCAATGTCACCGAGAGGGCCGGTGCGCGAAATCTGATGATGCCGCCTTGGAGGTCGAGATGGCCATCCAGAAAATTCATCGCCGGTGATCCAACAAACGAGGCGACGAAGCGATTGACTGGGGCGCGATACACTTCATCCGGTGTCGCCACCTGCTGGAGACGGCCCTGGTTCAATACCGCGATTCGCGTCGACATGGTCATCGCCTCGAGCTGATCGTGCGTGACATAGACCATGGTCCGGCCGAGAGCGCCGTGGAGCTGAATGAGCTCGGCGCGCATGTGCGCGCGTAGCTCGGCATCGAGATTGCTCAAGGGCTCGTCGAGGAGCAGGACGTCGCAATCGCGCACCATTGCACGCCCCAGCGCAACCCTCTGCTGCTGGCCGCCCGACAATTGCGAGGGTCGACGTCCCAGCAGCTTCTCGATCCGAAGAATCCCGGCGATCTCGGCGATCTTTGCCGCGCGCTGCTCCGATGGGATACCCCGCTTGCGCAGCGGATATTCGAGGTTCTGGCGCACCGTCATGTGCGGATAGAGCGCGTAGCTCTGAAACACCATCGCGACGTTGCGCTCGCGCGGGGTGAGCTGATCGACACGACGCGAGCCGAAATGGATGGTTCCCGAGGTCGGATGCTCCAAGCCCGCGATCATCCGCAAGGTCGTGGTTTTGCCGCAACCGGACGGACCGAGGAACGTCACAAACTCTCGGTCCTCGATATCGAGGGAGAAGTCGCTGAGGCCGACGGTGCCGTCCGAAAAGACCTTACTCAAGCCGCTGATGCGTATTCCCGTCATGGCCTCAGCCCTTCACCGCACCCGCCCCGAAGCCGCGCGTCAGATGGCGCTGCAGGAACGAGAAGAACACGAGGACCGGAACGGTCATCAGGACCGACGCCGCCATGAGCAGTGCCCATTCCACGTTCTGGTTCTGGTTCAGCATCGTGAGCACGCCCGGCGGGAGCGTTTTGCGATCGTCGACGTTTATAAAGACGAGCGCGTACAAGTACTCGTTCCAGCTCAAGATGAAGGAGAAGAGCGCCGTCGATATGATTCCCGGCAACGCCTGCGGCAGGACCACGTCGATAAAGGCTCTGAACCGGTTCGCGCCGTCGGTCATCGCGGCTTCCTCGAGATCGATGGGGATCCCCGCCAGGAACGAGCGCAGGAGCCAGAGCGAAAAGGGCAAACAAAATGTCGTGTAGGCGATGACGAGCCCGAACAGACTGTTGGCCAATCCCATCGCGGAGACCGTCAGATAGAGTGGCAGCAGAAGCACGACCGCCGGCAGCAGATAGGTGAAGAGGACTAGATGTGCGACCGCCTCGCGGCCGGGGAACCTGAATCGAACCAGCCCGTACGCCCCCGCAATTGCGACGACGATCACGAGAGCTGTCGTCATCAAGCCGACGAGCGCACTGTTTGCCATGTAGACCAGAAACGGGGTTTCCCGGATCAAGCGGACGAAATGCTCGAGCGTCGGATGGACAGGCAGCAAGGTCGGCGGAACTGCGAAGGTCTCGGCGTTCGGCTTCAGCGCCGTGCTGGTCATCCACATCAGGGGAAATGCGATCGCCAGCACCACGCTCCAGACCAGGAGATTGTAGGCTGCAAAGCGAAGGCGGCGCCCGATCATCGATCGCTCACCACGAGGCGCCGATTGGCCCAGGCGTATATCGCGAAGAACAGCAGCATGAATACGCACATCGTCGCGGCGACCGCCGCGCCACGCCCGAAATTCAGCATCTGAAACGCCTGACGATATACCAGGATCGGCAGGGTCTGGGTGCCGATGCCGGGGCCGCCGCCCGTCATGAGGTAGACGAGATCGAACTCCTTGAAATCCCAAATCGCACGCAGCAGCACGACGATCGAGAGCACGCCGGACAGCTGCGGAAGCGTGATGTCCTTGAACATGGCGAAGCGCGAGGCGCCGTCAATCCTCGCAGCCTCATAAAGGGCATCCGGAATCGCCTGCAGCCGCGCGAGCACCGCGATTACTACGAAGGGGAAGAACTTCCAGGTGCCCACGAGAATGACGCTGATCATCGCGTCCGGCATCTGCGACAGCCAAGCCAGCGGATGCTCGATGATCCCGAGGCGGAGCAGGACACTGTTCAAGAAACCATAGAGGTCGTTGAACAGCCATCGCCAGACCAGTACGGCGACCGCTGTCGGCAGCAAGTAGGGGAACAGCACCAGCCCGCGCGCAAGGGCGCGGCCCACGAGGGATCCGTGCAACAGCAGCGCGATTCCGACGCCGACTACTAACTGCAGCGACATCGCGCCTCCGGTCCAGATCAATGTGTTGAGAAAGCTTCGCCAGAAGGCCGGATCGGCAAAGAGGTCCGCATAATTGTCGAGCCCCGCCCAGTTCTGCCGCAGCGTGAGCGTGTTCGTCCGATGCAGGCTCAGCCAGATGCTCTGCAGCATCGGATAGAGAATGAGGACCCCGAACAGCAATACCGTCGGCGCGAGCAGCGCGATCCCTATCGCGCGCTCGCGTCGCAGTAGGACGGAACTCATCCCTTGAGGATCTGGGCGATCTTGTCGCCGCCTTTGGCTGCGGCAGCCGTCGGCGTCATCTTGTTGATGAGGACATCTTGGATCGATTCGGCGAGCACGCCGCTGTTGAAGATGTCGCCGGCCTTCAGGTTGTAGGGAGATTCCGGAGTTTCCTGGACGAGATTGCGGGCCGCGGCGGTGCTCACCATCATCTGCTCGATCTCGGGCCGGAATTTCTGCATCAGCGGCAGGTCGAACAGCTCCGGCGATGCCGCGATCGACTTGAGCGCGGGCAGATTGTGTCCGGGCGCGGTGTGCAGGAATTGGATGTAGTTCCGCTTCTCGTAAAGCGCCTTCGCCAGTAGTTTCGCGCCCGTTACATTGGCGGCACCGCGGGGAATGAACAGTGAATTGAAGGCGCAGTCGAAGGTCTGCTTGCCGCCGGTGCGGAAGGGGTAGGGCACGACCGAGATCGAGTCCAAAATCCCGGGGTTCTGAGCGGCGACGATGGCAATCGGGCGACCCGTGTACGGGGCCATCGCGGCACGGCCGGTGACGAAGGAGTTGAGCACTTCGCCCCAGGAATAGCTGTTTGCGCCAGGCGGTGCGTATGGGGCGACTTCCTGGAGGAACTCAAGCGCAGCTACGGTTGCGGGACTGTTGAATCCCACGGAGCCGTCGGGATTGACAATCAGACCCCCGGCCTGATGGACGAAGTTCACCATCATGGTGCTCGCCATCGACGTGCGGCCGAACGGCAGAGAATTGCCGTAGATATCGCCCTTTGTTTGCTTCTTGGCTGCGTCGACGAGCTCGGTCCAAGATTTCGGCGGCGCCAATCCCGCCTGACTGAGGAGGTCCTTGCGATACCAGAGATTGGAGCTCGTCTGATTGTTCAGGGTCGCGGCGATGTAGTGGCCCTTGTATTTGTAGACGTCGCGCATCGCGGGATAGAAATCGTCTTCGCCAACGGCCTTTACGACATCGTCGAAAGGCTCAAGCAGGTCGTTCGCAGCCAAGGTCGCGACGCTGTAGGCCTGAACGTAGGAGACAAGATCGGGCAAGTTGTGAGCGGCGAAGCCAGCCGTCAGCTTCGGCCACACGTCATCGTCCGAAAACAGCTCGATCGCGACGGTGAATTGCGGATTCTGCTGCTCGAAGCGCTGAAAGATGTCCTTCCATGCGGCCATCTGCGGCGGCGCGCCCTGGCTCGTCCAAAAGCGCAAAGTGGTTTTCCGCTGCGCACGCACGGCGGGAGCGCTCAGCAGGGTCGCCATTGAGCCCGCGAGTATCGCACGCCGAGAGAGCGTGAGCGGTTTCCGTCGCGACATCGCTGCCTCCCCGATCAGAGTTTGTTTATAAAACACCAGTTGACGTATAAAACGATTTGATCGAGAGTGCCGCCGGATGGAAGGCGCTGTCAACAGGAATCATGACGTTTACTTGGTGCCCGGGCTGCGTCGCGGCTTGATGGTGCTGGAAACGATTTCGACGGCGGGTAGGCCGATGACGGTGTCGGAAATCGGCGCCGCGCTGTCGCTGACGCGATCCTCCGTATTTCGGCTCACCTATACTCTCAAGCACCTGGGATTTCTCGAGGCAGACGACAATGCCAAGACGTTCGCGCTCGGGCCGCGCGTGCTCAACATCGGATTCGCATATTTGGCATCGCGAGACATCATCGAGGTTGCGACGCCGGATCTCGAGCTCTTGCGCGACCGTACCAACGTATCGAGCCATCTGGCGATTCGCGACGGCCGCGAGGTCCTGTTCCTCTCCTGCGTGCAGACGAGGTCCGGGTTTCTCTCGAACATGAATGTCGGAACCCGCCTCCCAGCATACGCCGCCCCCATGGGCTGGTTCCTGCTCTCGGATCTCTCCACGCGGGAGATTTCCGCGCTCTTCGAGGGACAAAAGCTCACGGCGATGACGGACCAGACCCCTCGCGATCTCGCGGCCTTGAAGCGCAGGATCAGCGAATCCAGAGCCAACGGATACGTTGTGAGCCGCGGCATCATGGAGAAGGGCGGAAGCTCGATATCCGCACCGCTGCTCGACAGGAGCGGCCAGGTCGTCGCAGCGATTGACGTGTCGGGACCGGATTCGGCCTTCGGTGCCGCGGAACTGGACCGCTTTTACGTCGATGAAGTCGTCGCCGCCGCCAAGCGCATCTCCGAGCGTCTCGGCTATAGCGCGGGAGCTCAAGGCGGCACGCCGGGCACTACGCCGCGTCGGCGACATCGGGCAAAACGGCCGAAAGCGTTGCGGAGAGCTTGACCACGATTTCTTCGATCTGCCCCGACCCGATGATGTAGGGCGGGGCCAGCAGGACGTGATCTCCGGCAATCCCATCGGCAGTTCCCGATGAGGGGTAGCAAATGAGCCCTCGCTCTTGAGCCATGGTTTTGACCCGCGCTGCAAGCCGCGCCTCCGGCGAGAACGGCGCCTTTCGTGCGCGATCCCTGACGAGTTCCAGGCTCCAAAACAATCCGCGTCCGCGGATATCGCCGACATGAGGATGCGCACCGAAGGAGCGCTCCAACGCCGCCTGCAACTCCCTGCCGAGCGCGGCCACCCGAGGCACGAGCTTATCCGATTCCATCGCATCGAGAACCGCCAGCCCCGCCGCGCAGGATACCGCGTGGCTCATATAGGTGTGGCCATGCGCGAGGCTGCCGCTTCCCGCAGCGATTGCGGCGGCAACGCGCTCGTGCGCGAGGAGAGCGCCAATGGGCTGGTAACCCGCGCCAAGTCCCTTGGCGATCGTGATGAGATCGGGCGTCACGCGCTCCTGCTCGATCGCAAACGTCGTGCCGCAACGACCCATGCCGCACATGACCTCGTCCGCGATCAGGAGAACACCGAAGCGATCGCAGATTTCGCGAATGCGCCGGAAATAGCCGGAAACCGGCGGCACCGTCCCGAGAGTGGCACCGACAACGGGCTCGGCGACGAATGCGGCAACGGTCTCCGGGCCCAGCCGCTCGATCGCCGTTTCGAGCTCATCGGCGACCCGCAGGCCATAGGCCTCCAGCGACTCGCCCTCCGCTCGAAAACGGTAGGGGTGACAGGGCGCGATTTGCGTGGTCTCGACGAGCAGGGGCTGATAAAGCGCACGCCGGCCCGGGTGTCCGCCGACTGCGAGAGCGCCGAGCGTGTTGCCGTGATAGCTCATGCGCCGTGAAATGAAGCGGTGCCGCTTATGCTCGCCGCGCTCGACGAAATACTGTCGCGCCAGCTTGAGTGCAGCCTCCATCGCTTCAGATCCGCTGCCGACGAATGCGACACGCCCTGCGCCGAAGCCGGTGGGCGCCATGTCGATCAGCCTTCGCGCGAGTTTTTCTGCGGGATCGCTGGTGAAGAACGAAGTGTGAGCATAGGCGAGCTCGCCCACCTGCCGCCTCACCGCCTCCACCACGCGCGGATGGCCGTGACCGAGGCAGGATACGGCGGCGCCGCCGGACGCATCGAGATAACGCCGTCCCTCGCGATCGACCAGATAAACGCCCTCTCCCCTGAGCGCCACGGGTGGCGTCCGCATGAGCGTCCGATGAAGAACTGCGCTTGGAGTATTCATTTTGGCGGCCGGCCTCTTGTAGTTGATATATAAAACGTTTAATCATATACAAAACGCACGGCCGAGGTAAGGGGTCTGGGACCACCATGAAATTCGTGTCTGCACCGCTCGATGTGGTGGCCGAGCCCTTCGCGAGACTGCCCGCCGAGTTCCACCACCGCGGAGAACCCAACGAATGGGTGCGTACGACACGGCCGGGCCAGCGACTGCATTCGTTCTTCGACGGCTGCGTCTTTGACGCGGAGGGGAACCTTTGGCTCGCCGATGTGCCCTATGGCCGCCTGTTCCGCATCGACCCCGCGGGCCGATGGAGCCTCGCGCACCATTACGATGGCGAGCCGCACGGCCTCGCGTTGCTTCCGAGGGGCAACTTCGTTATCGCGGACTACCGTTTTGGATTGCTCGATTTCGATCCGAAGGCCGGGGCGATCAGTGTCGTCTGCGAGCGGGTCAACTCCGAGCGTTTCCGCGGCCTCAGCGACGTCAAACGCGCGCCCAATGGAGATTTGTGGTTCACCGATCCCGGACGCAGCAGCCTCTCGGATCCGACCGGCCGCGTCTTCCACCTGCGTACTGGCCAAACGCATCCGGAGATGGTGCTCGCGAACGTGCCATACCCGAACGGCATCGCGCTCAATGCCGACGGATCGTCAGTCTATGTGGCGGCCACGCGAAGCAATGCGGTTTGGCGGCTGCTCGCGGAGGCGCCGGACCCGGTCTTTCCGATGGCGGGCATCTTCCTGCAACTCTCAGGGGGACTCGGTCCAGATGGGATCGCCATCGACCGCGCCGGACACATCGCCGTGGCACAAGCCCAGGCCGGCCGAGCCTACGTCTTCAGCCCCGTCGGCGACTGTGTTGCCTGCATCCGTGCGCCCGAGGGAACATGGACGACCAACGTGTGCTTCAGCCCCGATGACCGGTGGCTCTACTTGGTCGAAGCGCAATGCGGGGCGATCTCCCGTATAGACATGTCAAGCTTGTCAACCCCAGGACCCAAGACATGAACCGCCTGACCAGAGACACGCTTGCCGGCTTCGTTCCCGCGGTGGTCACACCGTTCTCCGCGACTGGCGAAATCATGGAAGACGCTTTCGCCGAGATCATCGAGTGGACGATCGGCAATGGTGCACAGGGCATCTGCACAGCCGGCGACAACGGCGAGAGTTGGGCACTCACCCCCGAGGAAAGGAAACGGCTGACGCGGATCGCAGTCGACAAGGCCGCGGGACGCGTGCCGGTGATCGCCGGCGCATCCGCACCCAAGGCATCGCAAACCATCGCTTACGCGCGCGACGCCGTCGAGGCCGGAGCCGACGGTATCCTACTGCTCCCCCAGACCTACGTGCTGAAGGCTACGCGCGAGGAACTGCTGCGTCGGTTCGAGTCCGTCGCCAAGGCTGTGAACGTCCCGATCGTCGCCTACAACTCGCCACGGCGCACAGGGATCGAGCTCACGCCGGACGATCTCCAGGCCATCATGGGCGTCGCACCTATCGTCGGATTGAAGGAATCAAGCCGAGAGTTCTTCCATCATTCCCACATCCTGCAACGCTTCCGCGACCGGATTTCCGTTCTGGTCGGTCCGTGCCATTACATCCTTCCGGGTATCGCGCTCGGCGCGCGCGGCTTCATCGCCACCGGACCCGAGTTCCTCGGCACCGACGCGGGTCGCCTAGTGAAAATCGGCCAGCAGGCGCCCGACCCGGCCTATCGGCTGCTGCACCACAAGCTCACCGTGATCTATCAGACACTGATGGGGATCGGCACCTGGCCTGCTGCGCTCAAGGCGGGATTGCAAATGATCGGGCAGCCCGCGGGCATCCCTCGCGATCCCGTGCTGCCCCTGAGCGGCGGCGATCTCGACAGGTTGCGGCGCGTTCTCGCGGAACTGGAGCTGCTGCCGCGCTAGCCGCTAGGCGAGCCCGATCATCGCGCGGGCCTCCGCGGGTGTCGCGATCGACCCGCCGAGGTTCTCCACGATCGTGACGCCGCGCTCCACGAGCTGAGCGTTGTCGCGCGCCAGCACGCCCTTCGAGATATAGACATTGTCCTCGAGGCCGACGCGGACGTGGCCGCCGAGCAGCCAGGATTGCGCGAGCATCGAAAACGAGCTCCGCCCGATTCCAAAGGCTGCCCATAGGCAATCCTTCGGCAGCTTTCGAGACAGGTAGAACATGGTCTCCGAATCCGCCATCGCACCGAAGCGCACTCCGAGGACGAGCTGCACCATAATCGGAGCGCGGAGAATGCCGCGCTCCAGGAAATGCAGCATCAGCTGCAAATCTCCGGAGTCGAAAATCTCGATCTCTGGCTTGACGTTCGCTGCATAGATCCGCTGCGCCATGATCTCGAGATTGCGGGGCGTGTTGATCACCACCGCAGTCCCCGAATACATCGTGTTTAGATCGAGCGTGCAAATCTCCGGCTTCAGCGCCTCGACGTGTGCGACGCGAAGCTCCGGGCGCGTCAGCGTCGATCCCGGGGCGGCGACGCGAGGGTCGGTCTCTGATGGGATGAACCGGCCGCCCTCCCCGGTCGTCAGGTTCAGAATGATGTCGGAGCCGGAATCCCGGATACGCTCCACGATCTCCCGGAAATATTCGAGCTTCATCGTGCCGCGGCCCGTTTCGGGGTGGCGCGCATGGATGTGCGCAACGGCAGCCCCTGCCCGGCCCGCCTCGACCGCAGCGGCGGCAATTTCCTTGGGCGTGACCGGAAGCCCCGGGTACTGCTCGCGCGTCGTGATGTTGCCGGTGACGGCACAGGTGAGGATCGTCTTGCGTGTCATCTCTTCCTCATGCTCGGCCAGCGTCGACGCGGAGGCGGTCGCCGGTGATCGCCGCCGAAGCCGGACTCGCCAAGAACAGCGCAGCCTCCGAAACCTCCTCGGGCTCGATCCAGCGGCGCAAGGCTGCCTTCTCGGTATAGTTCACGTGGATAATCTCCTCGGGCGAGCGGCCCTCCGCCTTGGCGCGTGCCGCTATCACGCGCTGCATGAGCTCACCGTTGACGGCGCCGGGACAAAGCGCATTGACGCGGATGTTGTCAGGGCCGACTTCCTGCGCAACCGCTTCCGTGATGCCGATGACCGCGAATTTGGTCGCGGTGTAGGCGCTGCGCATCGGGTAGCCCCGCAAGCCCATGAGCGAGGACATGTTGATGATCGAGCCGCCGCCGCGGCGACGCATGTGCGGGACCGCGTGCTTGATGCAGAGGATGAGACCGCGCACATTGATCGCGACCGTCAGATCCCACTCCTTCATATCCATGTCCTCGGCGCGTGCAACTGGGCCGCTGATGCCGGCATTGTTGACGAGGACGTCGATGCCGCCGAAGCGCGAGACGGTCTCCGTCATGAGCGATGCTGCCTCTCCCTCTTCAGCGACATCGGCGGCAATCGCGTTCGCCCCGATGGCTCGCGCGGTCTGCGCGAGGCGCTCGCGGTTGCGGCCCGCCACAATCACGGTTGCCCCTGCCTTGACGAACCGCCCGGCAATTGCCTCCCCGATCCCGGATCCACCGCCCGTGACGATTGCGACCTTGCCCCCCAGGATTCCGCTCATACCGGGACGTCTCACCTCGTCTCAGGCCGCCGAGCTGGTCGGCCCCTTGATCAATCCGGCAGCCGTCATCTTCTTGCGCAGGGTCTCGCGCTGCGCGGCGGTCAGCGGCCGGATGGGGTCGCGGGTGGGGCCGCCTGGCCGTCCCAGCAGCTCCAGCGATGCTTTCACGCTCGCAGGGAATGTCCCGAGCCCGAAGAACTCGACGAGCATGGCGGCCATTTCGTTCTGCAGGCGACGCGCGGTATCGAGATCGCCCTTGACGCTCGCGCGGAAGAACTCGGGCGAGCGCCTGCCGAAGACCGGCGTGCCGGAGTCCATGTAGCCGACTGCGCCCTCGGTCAGCGCCGCCAAGCCGAAGAAGCTCGCGTAACCCGCGAAGACGCTAATGCGGTCGCGCGTCCGTCGGATGACCTCTGACAGGATGCCCCAATCCTTCGAGCTTTCCTTTATGCCGGCGACCTTGGGATGGTCGGCCAAACGATCGACCAGATCGACCGGCAATTGGACGCCGGTGCGCCGGGGAATGTTGTAGAGCAGCACCGGCAACTCGGTCGCGGCCAGCACCGCGGCATAATGATCCGCGATCTCCTCGGGATTGGGCATCACGTACCAGGGCGGCGAGACCATGACGTAGTCGCATCTCGCCTGCTCGGCCTGGCGGATTTTGCCGATCGTCTCTGCAGAAGTAATTGCGCTGCATCCCGCAATGACGGGAACTCGCCCAGCCGCCGCCTTCACGGCGATGTCGAAGACTACGCGACGTTCATCGGCCGTCAGGGACCAGCTCTCGCCCGTGCAGCCGTTGACCAAGACGCCGTCGACCCCATCGCCGATCACGAGATCGACGAGGCGGCCGAGCCCGTCCGCGTCGAGCGTGCGATCGGCATGAAAAGGGGTCGTAAGCGCGGGGACGACGCCGCGGAATTTCGGGTACTTCATCGATCTACCTCCGGGGTGACGCTGCGGCGCGCGATCACTGATGCGCCTGTAGCTCGAGCCTTTTCGAGAAGCGTGTCATCGGGTACAGGATCGCGAAATAGATGAGGGACACGAATGTGTACACCTCGAGCGGCCGATATGTCGCGGCGGTAATTTCATAGCTGGTATACATAAGGTCCGGTACCGCGACGACGTAAAGTAGCGAGGTGTTCTTGAGCTGCAGCACCGACTGGCTCACGATCGGCGGCACCATGCGGCGCGCCGCTTGCGGGAGGATCACGAGCTGCATCATCCGCAGATGCGTCAATCCGAGTGCGCGCGCCGCGTCCCACTGACCGCGCTCGATCGAGATCACGCCGGCGCGAAAAATCTCCGCGCAAAACGCGCCCATGTAGAGGGTGAGGCCGAGACCGGCGGCGATCCACGCAGAGATCGAGAAGCCTGTCAGGATCGGCAGCGCGTAATAGAACCAGACCATTTGCACGAGGAGCGGCGTGCAGCGAAAAAACTGCACATAGGCTTGCACGGGGACGCGCACCGATCGTCGGCGCGACAGCATGAGAACGCCGGCCCCCGCGCCCACCACGAAGCCGCAGAGGATCGTGCCGACGGCGTAAGTGAGCGTGATTGTGAGTGCCGAAAGCCATGGGTAGGGTTGCAGGACGCCGGAGAAATCGAGGTGATAGCGCACCGGATGGTCCTCGCTTTTTATCTATAAAACGCGGATTGATATATAAAACGATATGCGCCCTCCCCTTCGGTGTCAATCCGAAGCCACGACAGCCGCATCGGCAAAACGGCCGGGATCGAAGAGCTTCATCTCGGGCTCGCGACCGAGTATCAGGTCGCCCATCAGACGGCCGATATAAGGCCCGATCGTGTAACCGCCTCGCACGCAGGTGAGCACATAAGCGTCGGGAATCCCCGGTAGGGCGCCCGCGAGCGGGGTGAAGTCCGGGACGTTCGCCTCAAATCCGGTCCAGGAGCGCAACAGACGGAAGGACGCGAGGCCGGGCACGACGAAGCGCGCAAGGCGAAGGTTGTTGAGCAGCGTATCCGCGACGACCTCGCCGCGACCGCTCGCGGGAGTGCCGCGGCCCTGCCAGCCGCCGCCGATCAGAACCGTGCCGTCGCTCTTCTGCTTCAGCGTCAGGAGCCCCGTCGCATGCCCGATGACGCTGCCGACGGTACGCGGCCCGCGCTCGAGCACCGCGACGGTGTTGACGCGCACCCGGATCGGCATATCCAACCCGAGCATCGCCAAGATTTGTTTCGTCCAGGCTCCGGTCGCGAGCAGTAGGCGCCGGCAGCCGAACCGCCCCACCGTCGTATCGACCGTGAAGCCTCGATCCGTCCGCTCGATGTTCTGGGCCGGGGTGTATTCGTGGAGGGCTACCCCTGCTGCCGACAGCAGCGAGCGCAAATAGGTGCCGGTTCGGTTCGAGCTCGCGAACCCGTCAGCAGGGCACCAGCTCGCCGCCACGATCCGTCGAGTTAGGCCGGGCTCGCGAGCTAGCGCAGCATTGGACGAAATCAGCTCGATCGGCGCGCCCGCGGCGATCTTCAGCCCCATGCGCTCCGTTAGGAGCTTCGCTTCGCGCTCGTTGAACGCGAGAGTGAGGCCGCCGGTTTGCTGGAACCCGACGGCGTCGCCCGCCTTGGCCCACCATTCGTGCCCCTTCATCGCGTAAGGGATCAATCCCACGCGCTTGATCTGCAGAGAGAGCGTCCCGGCGTTGACGCCGGACGCACCGGATCCGATCGCGCCGCGCTCGAGGATAGCGACGCGCATTCCCCCCTCCGCGGCACGCAGGGCGCTGGCGCAACCCATCAGCCCGGCCCCGATTACGACGAGATCGAAATCGCTCATAGCGGCGCAAGATCCGGGATCGGAAGCGCGTCGTAATTGAATTCGCCGAGCAGAGGGTCGAGAGCGATCGGCCGCAACGGCGGACGAGCGGTCGCCGTTCCGATGTGCTCGCGCGCCGATCCCGTCCGCTCGGCAATTAGCATTGCCGCGGCCTCCTCGCAGATCTTACCGCCGCAGGGACCCATCCCGCATCGGGTCGCGGATTTCAAATCGTTGATGGTGACCGCACCCTCTGCAATCGCCGCATCGAGCTCCGCGCGACGGACGCTCTCGCATCGGCACACCGTCGTCTCCGGCGAGATCAAATTCGTCAATCCCGGACGAGGAGCAGAGAGAGCCGTCATGGCAGCCCCGAAATGCGCCGAGCGGGAGAGCGCGGCGCGCAGGGGTCTAGCCTGCACCTCGAAACTCGAAGTCGGCAGGCGTCCGAGGTCGCGCGCCGCGGCGAGGACTGCAATCCGGCCGCGCAGCGGCGCAGCCGCCGCACCGAGGATGCCCGCACCGTCTCCGCAGGCGTAGAGGCGCTGGACGCTGGTCTTCTGATCTCGATCGACATCGACGACCCAGCCGCCGAGAGTCGGATCGAAACGGTGGCTTGCGCCGAGCAGGCGCGAGGCGTCGGTGAGGGGAATGAGACCGAAGCCGATGCAAAGAGCGTCGCACTCGATCCTGCGCGCCCCACCCCGGATCGGTGTCCACGCGGCATCGACCGGGCCAGCTTCCACAGCTTCGACTGTGTTCGTGCCGAGAATGCGCCGCACTGCATGGCGCGTCAGAACGGGAACGCGCCGCGCTCTGACCTGCGCTAGCCAGGATGCGCCGCGGAGCGCCAAATCCGGCCTTGAAAGCAGACCCCTCGAATGTCCAAGCCAGTCGCGCCGAGAATTGACGTCGACTATAGCGGCCACCTCGCCGCCGGCTTTGAGCACGGCGGTAGCGACCAGGAACAGCAGCGGCCCCACCCCTGCGACGGTGACGCGTCGTCCCGGAAGAACGCCTTGGGCCTTCAGCAATACGGTCGCCGCGGCGAGGCCGAACACACCAGGCAATGTCCAGCCGGGGACCGGTATGTGTCGCTCCTGCGCTCCGGTCGCGAGAATGAGCGCGCTCGCAGTGCCCTCTTCGATGCCGTCGGGACCGATCATCGAAATCCGAAACCCAGGCTCGATGAACCATGCGCGCCGTCCAAAGGACGACGTAACCCCGCTGGCACGAAGGCGTGCCCGCAAGTCGTTTCCGTCCGGTTCCGCGTGCGCCCGCGCTGCTTTGGGTCCAGGCATTCGCCAGAACTGGCCGCCGGCGTCCTCCTGCTCATCAACGACAAGAACGCGCAGGCCCAGTCGATCCGCCTCGATCGCGGCCGAAGCGCCGGCAGGCCCGGCGCCGAGGACGATGACGTCGTAAGTGCCGGTCATCCCGCCCTCACGTCGATACCCGCGCGAGCAACGACGCGACACGCCTCCACGCGTCGTCCGTCGATCACGACGACGCATTCCTGACAGATACCCATTGCGCAGAACATGCCGGTGGGCCTGCCATCGACCGGATTGCGCCCGAGCGTCCGCACTCCCGCCGCCAACAGCGCGGCGGCGACGGTTTGTCCGGGCTGCGCCGCGATCTCCGCGCCATTGAATCGGAAGCGAATGAGCGCGCTCATGCGCGGGACCGCGAGGTTCGATGCGTCGACGAGTGGCCGAGGCGGGCCGAGATCTGGCGAGCGGTCGTGAGGACCTCGCGGAGATAACGGCTTCCGATCTGCTTTAGATCGAAGGCGCTGTCCGGTCCGGCGATGTCGATTGCAGCGACCGCGCGACCGCTGCGATCGAAGATCGGAGCGGCGATCGAGCTACCGCCGGGCTCTACGATCCCACGGCTGACCACGAATCCGCTAGTCGACGCGTTGACGGTGCGCTTCGTCAGTTCGTCGACGCTCTTGGGTGTAAATTCCGTGAGCGCTCGAAATTTCTCGCCCCTGAAGAGCGTCCTGAGCTCGCCATTCGGCAAATCCGCGAGTAAGACCCACCCCATGGGCGTACTGTAGCTTGGAAGCCGCGCACCTACGTTGATGGTGCTAAGGAAGCTCGACCGCGTCTGAATACAGCAGAGATAGAGCAGCTCCTTGCCGTCCCGGATCGCGAGGTGGGACGAGACGTTGGTGCGATCGCGCAACTCCTCGAGGAAGGGCCGAGCCACCTCAATGATGTCCATGGAGGCGAGGTAGGCAAAGCCAATGTTGAGGACGCGCGCGCCGAGCCGAGCCGTCTTCGCCGTGGCATCCGATTCCAGGAAGCCCATGTTGCGCAACGTGTAGACCAGCCGGAACGCCGCCGAGCGGGTGATCCCGATCGCGCGCGCGATCTCGGAGATGCCCAGCGGACGTCGCGCGGCGGCGACGGCCTCGAGCACGTGCAATCCGCGCTTCAGACCCGGCACCGTGTAGAGCGCGTGATTGCGATGCAGTTTTGGGCCGGGCACTTGCTCGATTTCCTTGGCGACTGCCGAATTGGACATCGTCGAAGATCTCAGAATTGAATGTCCGGCGGCAGGCGTCCGACATCGAGCCCGTAGCTGCGCATCGCCGCCAGGAGCACCTCCTTGGGACGGCCTGCCGCTCGGTATTGGACCGCCCAATCCTGCAGGAAGGCGGCAAACTTGCCGTCGCCGTCTCGGCGCGTTCCGCCATGCGAAGGCTGCGTATAGACCGGCTGCAGCACGTGCAAGGCCTCGAAGCTCTTCGAGTCCTTGAGCGCGCCCAAGCCCGTCAAAATCGTCGTGATGAAGACGTCGCTATTGCCGGATTGAACGTCGAGCACGGCCTCAGCCGTCCCCTTCATGCCGCGAATCTGGGCGTGCCGCAGGAATTTCCGTGCCGCCTGCTCGTCGGTCGTGCCCACGACCACCGACACCCGCACTTCCGGGTGGTCATAGGCTTCCCATTGATCGCCGAGCTTGGAGCCTCGCGCGGTCAGCGCGACTTCCGGAAGCGAGTAGAGCGGGCCCACGAGATAAACGGCCTTCTCCCGCTGCTCGGAATAGCTAAGGCCGAAGAACACGTCGAGCTTGTCGGCTTGAATGTCCAGAATGATCGTCGCGAAAGACGATTCCACGAATTCGATCCGGATCGGCTTTCCGACGGCCTTCGAAAACGCCTCCGCGGCATCGGTTCCCATCTGCGTTGAAAACCCGACCCATTTGCCGTTCTCCTGCCAGAAATAAGGCGGCCGATTTGTGATGACGCCCAGGCGCAAGACGCCCGCCGAGGCGATCCGATCGTAGGTCGAATCGGCAGCGTGCGCGCGTCGCGCGATCGCGGGCGCTCCGATCAGGATCGCGCCTCCCGCAATGAGATTTCGGCGTGCGATCGAGTTCATCTTCCACTCCTTCAAGTCGAACTATTTCGCGCGGATTATCTTGGACACGAACTCGCGCGTGCGCGCGCTCGTGGGACGCTCGAAGAGCTCCGCGGGCTCGCCGACCTCGATCACTTCTCCGCCGTTCATCAGGGCGACCCGCGAGGAGACCTCGCGAACGAAGTTCATTTCGTGCGAGACGGCAAGCATAGTCATGCCCTCGGCCGCCAACAATCGGATGGTCTCGAGGACTTCCTGCACGAGCTCCGGATCGAGCGCTGAGGTCACCTCGTCAAGCAGGAGGATGTCCGGCTTGACCGCGAGCGCCCGGGCGATCGCGACGCGCTGCTGCTGTCCCCCCGAAAGCTGCGAGGGGTACGCATCCATCTTGTCCGCCAGCCCAACCTTCGTCAGCAAGGCGCGCGCCTCCGGCTCGACTTCGCCGACCGGCCGGCGTTTGATCTTGACCGGCGTGATCATGACGTTGCGCAGCACCGTCATGTTTTGAAAGAGATTGAACTGCTGGAAGACGATCGCACAGCGATCGCGCAGCGCTCGCAGCGATTTCGGGTCGGAATAATCGACGGTCTCGCCGCCGAGCCGCACCGTCCCGGCAGTGGGCGTCATGAGGCCCACCAGAGCCCGCAGCAACGTGCTCTTGCCGGAGCCCGAAGGTCCGATGATGCTGACGACTTCGCCCCGCGCGACGTTGAGCGAGACGCTGCGGAGAACCCGTACGTTTCGATAGGCAGCGCTGAGGTCAGCGATTTCCAGGAAATGCAATCCGTTTCTCCAACCAGTTTCCCAGCCCAGCGAGTGCCGTGGACAACAGGAAATAGAGGATCAGCACGGAACCGTAGGCAAGCGCTGCCGTGAAGCCCTTGGTCGTCAGTATTTTTCCGGCAGCGGTGAGCTCGAGCGTGCCGACTTGCGAGGCGAAGGCGGTATCCTTGATGAAGAGCAGCATGAAGCTAATCGCGGGCGGCAGAATGACGCGCCAGGCCTGTGGCAGTACCACCCAGAAAAACGCCCTCAGATAACCGAAATTGAGACTCTCGGCGGACTCCCACTGCGCGGGATGCACCGACTCTATGCCTCCGCGAATTATTTCGGTGAGCGATGCCGTCGCGACCAGACAGAGGCCGATCATCGCGATCCCGAACAGCGAAATCTGACCGCGCAGCAAATTGCTGGCAAAAAACACCAGGAGCAAGACGACGAGCGGCGGCACGCGCCGAAAGAACTCGACGAAGGCCCAGGCAGCGACGCGAGCTGGCATGAGCGCACCAGCCTCGGAAGCCCGTACCAGGGTCAACCCCAGCCCGACCGTCGAGCCGACGAGGCACCCGCCCAGTGACAGGAGGAGCGTCGCCCCCATCGCCTGCAACAGGAAGAGGATGTTGTAGCCAGTGAAGAATGCCGGAGCCTCCTGCAGAACGCGCGCAATCACGTCTCAAACCTCACGCGCTTGCCGAAGAGCGCCATCCCGATGCCCGTCAGCGCCAACGTCGCGCACACCGTAAGCGCGACGTAGATGCACGCCGTCATGGTCAGCAGCTCGATCGTCCTATAGCTCTCCGCGTTCGCATTGATGGTGCGACCCATCAGATCCTCGACGCCGAACACGCCGGCCACCGCGGTGCCGAGCACCATGAGCACGAACTTATTGCCGATCGGCGGAAACAGCACGCGGGCGATGTGAGGAAGCACGACATAGAGAATCTGCTGCGTTCGCGAGAATCCAAGGGCGATCGCGGCGTCGATCTCGCTGCTGTGAACGGAGGCGAAGCCGCCGCGCAAAATCAAGGTCAGGTAACCGCCGGCGTTCAAGGTAATGCCGAGCACGACGGCCTGATAGGAGCTCAGCAGCAATCCCGCGTCGGGCAGCGCATAGTAGATGAAATAGATCTGCACCAATCCCGGCGTGTTGGTGAAAAACGAGACATAGGCTCTTGCGAGCCCGCGCAAGGGCCGACCGCCGAACTCCAGCGCGATCGCCCAAACGAGGCCGATGGCCATCCCACACCAGAAACAAATGAAGGCGATCTGCAGACTCACGAAAGCGCCGGACAGCAAATCGGGCAGATACGAGACGACCTGCCCGAAATGAAAGCTGTATTGCACGACCGGCCCGCGGCGAGATTACGACCTCTCGTCAGAACGAGGGATTTGGCTTCACCCCGAAGGTGTTGTCGGTCTTGAACCACTTCTTCCAGAGTTGGTCGACGTAGCCGGTGCTGAGCAACTCGTAAATCGCGACATTGAGCCAATTGCGGAGCGTGTCGTTGCCCTTGGCGACACCGAGGCAGTTGTAATAGACGCGAACGGGTGTCGGCAGCACCTTCCACTTCACCTCGGGATGCTTGTCCATGTATGCGACCTCGAGCTCGACGACGTTGATCGACGCATCCGCCCGCCCCTGAGCGATCGCGGTGACGAGGCTCGGGTGATCGTCGAGCAAAAGCAGCTTCGCATTGGGGAGATTGGCACGAACGAACTCTGCGGAGGTGGTACCTCTGACCTCGGCAACGGTGTAGCTGGCGTTGTTCAGATCCTCCCATTTGGCGAAGGGCTTCCCATCGAGGGTCAGCACTGCGTTTGCTTCCGTCGTTACCGGCAACGTGAAATCGATCACTTTTGCGCGCGCGGGCGTACGCGTCATTGAGCCCATGACGTAGTCGACCTTCCCGCTCGCGACGAACGGGACTCGATCGTTGGCACCCACGGCCACGAATTCGATCTGTACGCCGAGCATCTCCGCGATCTTCTTGGAGAATTCCACGTCGAATCCATCCAATTCGTTTCTGTCGTTGTAGAGCGCCGCGGGCGGCACGTTCGGATTTACCCCGACGATCAGCTTCTCGGCGTGAAGGATCTCGTCAAGAGTGCGGGCATTCGCGCCAGCGCCGGAGAGCGCAAGGGTGGCAAACATGAGAACCGCGACGACACGGGCAAAAAACTGCATCATTCCCTCCCTCTGCGGAACCCGAGCCGTGCAAAATGCAACGGTCCCTGTTCCCTGCGGGTTCCGTTTTGTAGGTTAGACGGCGTTTCAAATTGGATGCTAGGTAACCTGTCGGCGACTTGTCAACAAACGGGGCGCAAATGTCCGAGAAGCGATGGGCGCGGCGGCCGGAGGGATCGAACTGGGGCGAATTCGGGCCAGACGATCAGCGCGGGCGGCTCAATTTACTGACTCCCGAGAGAGTCCTGCGAGCCGTCGCCGAGGTCCGGGTCGGTCGTGTCTTCTGCCTTAGCCTCCCGCTCGATCGTCCCGGCGGCAACTATCACGACCTGCAGCGACGGCCTCCGGAGCTGCGGCCGGTCGTACGCGGGGGACAGATGAAATACAATCTCCGTGCTCGCCCTGACCATCCGGACGTCTTCAGCGACGACAGCGTCCACCTGTTCAATCAATTCTCGAGCCATTGGGATGCTCTCGCGCATGTCGGGAGCATGTTCGACGGCGACGGCGATGGCGTTCCCGAGGTGCGCTATTACAACGGCTACCGCGGCGGCCGCGAGATCGGCGCGACGGACGATGCCTTCACGGGTGCCTGCGCACTCGGCATCGATCAGATGGCCGTCGTGGGCGTGCAGGGCCGCGGAGTGATGATCGATCTCCACTCCACGTTCGGGTCGGAGCGGAGGCTGGTTGGTTACGACGATTTGATGCGCGTCTGCGAGAAGGACGAGGTGGCCGTCGAAGAAGGCGACATGGTCTGCCTTCACACCGGGCAAGCCGCCGCACTGCTCGCTGAAGGGCGCAATCCCGATCGTGCGACCCTGGAAAATGCATTTTGCCATTTGGATGGCTGCGACCCGCTTCTTCTCCGTTGGATCGACGCGTCCGGTATCGTTGCGCTCGCGGCAGACAATTTCGCCGTGGAAGCTGTTCCGCCAAGTGCCGCTGCCAGCGGCCGCGCATATGAAGGATTGCATGAGCTCTGCCTGTTCAAACTAGGCATCCATCTCGGCGAGCTCTGGCATTTGAGCGAACTGAACCATTGGCTGCGCGATCACCGCCGGTCAAGGTTCTTGCTGACAGCGCCGCCGCTGAGATTGCCGGGCGCCGTCGGCTCGCCTGTAACACCGGTGGCCACCGTCTAAGCAATTCACGCCCGCGGCTTCGACCGAAGCCAATACCTGGCAGTTCTCGGAGCCACAAAACGTCTTTCGCGGAGGAACGACGGCATCGAAAGGCGGCGCCCGGTGCCCTGGCTGTGCTGTTCCCCCTGTGGGGCGCCAAAACACACGCGATGCGTCACGCGGCCAGACGATAGACGTGGTGCAGGCCGCCGAGCACGGGCTTCGCAATGACCTCCCTATCCTGCGTTTCTCGGTGTGGCGGCTCGACCGCGCATGGAGCGCGCTGACCGATGGAGCGATGCGGACGCCAGCGATTGAAATACTGCTGTCCCTTCCGTTTATCAGATTCGGACGTACGCGTGGTGCAATCCACCGACGTGCGGCACGCACGTGATGGCGCCCGCTAGCTGGACGGTGCGCCGGAGCGGCGCATCCTTGCGCAAGGCGAGGTGCGTTCGAATGTTGTTGTAGTAAGTGGCATAGGTGCTCAGTGCGAGGCGCAAGTGCGCCTCGTTGAAGATGATCAGATGATCGAGACATTCGCGGCGGATGGATCCGATCAATCGCTCGGTGTAAGCGTTTTGCCACGGGCTGCGCGGAGCGGTCGGTCGGTCTCGGATGCCCATCGACTGGATGCGGCGCTGGAAAATTTCGCCGTATGAACGATCACGATCGCGGATGAGATCGCGCGGAGCGGTGTTCCAAGGAAACGCCTCAGAGATTTGACGAGCCAGCCATTCTGCTGTCGGGTGCGTGGTCACCGCGAAGGACACGATCTCGCGGCGGTGGTGTCGTAGGACGACAAGTCCGAAGAGGAGCCTGAAGGTGATGGTCGGGACGACGAAAAGGTCGATCGACGCAATCCCGTCGGCGTGGTTCCGAAGGAAGGTCCACCAAGTTTGCCCTGACGGTCGCCCGCCCTTGGGCATGTACTTGGATATTGTCGACTGCGCGACCTCGATTCCGAGCTTCCGGAGTTCGCCATGAATACGCGGCGCTCCCCAAAGCGGGTTGGCCAGGCTGATCTTGCGGATCAAATCCCGGACATCCTTAGCGATCTTCGGGCGCCCGGGCATGCCACGTGATTTCCAGCGCCAATACGCTCGGCAGCCATGTCGATGCCAGCGGACGACCGTCTCGGGCCTCAGTATGGTGACTGAACGCGAGACGCCCGGCCACAGCCGATAGAGCCAGACGAACAAGCGCCGTTCGATGCTGGTGGGGCGAAGTCGCCTCGGGGCGACGCGCCGCAGGATGTTGATCTGATGTCGCAGGACAAGGTTCTCGGTCTGGAGCCGGAACCGAGACATAAAGCACAATCGCGCCGCTGCGAGGAGCAATCTCAAGACCGTGATCATCGCAGTCAATCGTTACATGATCAGGCGCCGGAGCGCGAGACCCCCACGAATCTGTTTTTCAGAAGGACAGGGCCCGGGAAGCTGTCCGGTCGCTTCGACGCCTCTTCGCGCGTCTGTTGGCGCAATATGCCGCATGGCTCCACGGTGCCGAAGCGAAGGTAGACCGCGCCGAGTCCAAGACCGGCGACGACTACGAAGGTGCCCATGAAGCCGACCCGCATGACTGTGCAAAGTACAATTACGGCGGCGCGCGTAGCAAGGGAAGGGCCTGGAGTTGGACACTCGTAGCGATCAAGATTGTGCAGGCGTTCGTTGAGAGGTTCGCTTGTGGAGTTGCGGCGGTCAGTGCGGCGCGTTGACGTACGAGGCAGGGAGCGATCTTGAATGAAGGCATGGCTTATCACCTGGGAACACATCGGCGAGCACGCAAAACCCTCGAAACGAATCGTCGCTCTCCTGAGCCCACGATGGTCGCAGGACCGTGTTCGTGACCATGTCCACGTGTTGTATTCGATGAACGGTTACTCCCCCGCCGAAAAGCTCAATCTACTCAAGAAGCACGCGCACATCCCCCATCCAGCGCAGTTTCAGGAAACCCAAGGTCGCATCAATTGCGGCCACAACCCGTGGCTCTATGCGCGGCTTGTAGACGATCTCCGGGTCAGCACAGACCCGGCTGCGGTTGAAGGACTGACGTGGAAGGAGCGGACGCTCTCGAAACGTCACACGCTCAGCGCGTAACGCAGTTCACTGTGTTGCCAACTCCGGTGCAGTTGGTCATCACCGGTCGGTTCATGCTGTTGATCAGTGCTTGTGTCTGCGCGAACTGCGCCAGAGCGTTCGCCGCAGCTTGGCGCTGAGCGAGTTCAGCCTCATGCGACCGCTGCAGGTTCGACTTGATCCGCTGCCCCTCGTCAGTGAGTTCCCTCTGAGCCTCTAGCGAGATTGACTTCAGTTGTCGGATGAAGTCACCCCAAGTGACCTTTCGCTGGATGAGGTCGATCAGAGACTCGTCATCCTTGTTGAAGGCGCTCACAAGGATCGGCACGACCGAGGGAGTAGCCGTCGCCAAGTTCTGCAACTCGACCTGTCGGCACGCTTGCAACTTCGGGTGCAGGGCGAAGATCGCATTGACCTGTTCGTCAGTCGCCTTCGACGTATCCGTCATCTGTTGGAGTGTCGCTTCCTGCACCTTGAAAGGGAGGTGAGGCCGAAGCGGCTCTGCCTCCGGTGAGTTGTAGATGGCAAGAACGCACGCCTCCAGTTGTGCAACCGTCGCTCGCGTGTTTGTGGCGATTGTTTGCGCTTGCCGCTGCGCTTGCGTGGCGCATCCCGCCAGAACACACACCGCCGCGACAGTCAGCAATCTCGGTAACGGTGCCCACATCGTTACCTCCCTTAGTTCATGCAGTCGGGAGGATACCCCAATCAGGGGATGAGCGCCATTTGAGGTCGGTATCGGGTGCCGAAGCCGCGTACGTGGCCGAGATTTTCACAGCACAAAAATCCCGTTGGGTCTTCCGCGTATCGGCTCGACGCAATTTCCCCCGTCGGCGTCTCGCGGTCGCGTGGCGCGCGTTCGGTGCGCACGTGGGCGAGCCGAGAGGCGGTCGCGCGTCGAACGTCGCTCACTCTCCACCGCAGCAGTTATCTCTGTCTCACTAGCCCTTGCCCATGTGAGTCAACTTCGGGGGTGAGTCAAAGTGACTCATTCAAGTCGTCTCCGAACTTATGAGACAGTCTGCTCACAGCGTCCTTGAACCATGTGAGATGCGGAGGCGACGATGAAGGTGGGTTATGCGCGCACTTCGACCGTAGACCAGACAGCAGGCTTCGAGGCGCAGATGCGCGACCTGGAGGCGGCGGGCTGTGAGAAGGTGTTCAAGGAGCGAGTGTCAGCGGTCGGAGACCGCGAACAGCTCGGCGCTGCCCTAGACTTCATCCGGGGGGCGACACCCTCGTCGTAACGAAGCTCGACCGCCTTGCCCGCTCCGTTAATCACTCGTCGGAGATCGTGGCGACGCTGGAGCGCAAGAAGGCGAACCTCCAGGTACTCGCGATGGGCCTCGACACCACGAACGCGACCGGTCGGCTCATGCTCAACGTCATCGGCTCCGTTGCTCAGTTCGAGCGCGAGATGATGCTGGAGCGTCAGCGTGAAGGCATTGCCAAGGCCAAGGCCGACGGGAAGTACAAGGGCCGCAAGCCAACTGCGCAGGCCAAGGCCGCTGACGTGATGGCTCTACAACGCGAAGGCATCGGCCCCAGCGAGATCGCGCATCGGCTAAGCATTGGCCGTGCATCGGTGTACCGCATTCTGGGCGGCGCTGAGGCTGCCCAATAGCCATCGCTGACTGCAGTCTACTCGCGCAGCGGCTCCATTAGCTCGATCCGGTTGCCGAAGGGATCATTAACGTAGACGCGGTTGTAGCCTTCCAGTCCCTCATCATTCCACGTGCGGTATCCAGCACGCACAAGTGCAGCGGTGAGTACCGGAAGGTCTTCCACGATGAAGGCCGGGTGCGCCTTTCGAGCCGCTCGAAAGTCGGCTTCCACACCAATATGCACTTTGAGCGCACCACGCTCAAACCAGCAACCGCCTCGCTTCGCCAAGTGAGATGGCTTCTTGCGCTCGGGAATGCCGAGCATCGTCTCGTAGAACGCACGCGCATCTGCCTCTCTCCCAGGAGGCATCGCCAATTGAACGTGATCCAATGACACTATGGCCCGACCAATTGATTCTGTCTTCGCCATCATAGCGCAACGAATGACCTCGACCATCTAGCAGATGGCAATTTCAGCGCTCCCCAAGCTGCCCTCGACACGGTAAGGGGTGCGGATGAGCGCCAGGGGACCATGGCCTGATAGCGTGGATGGTTTCGACATAGTTTTTTGAGCTCGAGCTGTTCAGAGGCTGCAGGCTGGCGTCCAGGAAAGCTTTGCGCAAGCTGCGGCACGGCGCAAGCAAGGTGCGGCTGGGGATCACCGCTAGGCTGGGGCAGCCAATTGAGTTCGAACTGCCGAGTTGCTGCCGAGACCCCAGTGAAGGCGACGGCCGCGAACTCAAGTGGGCGTGGGCCCAAAATCAATCTGCGTAACTACGGATGTCATGTTATAAAGTTTTGAATTCAAACTAACGAAGCCCGTGGGGGAACGGGATATGAAGCAGAAATCCGGCCAGCATGCGCGCTACCGCTGGGGTCTGCGCTTGATTCATGATGCGCTGCTCGCCGCAGTAATCTCAGCATTGGTTTATGTTTTGGAACTCTCTGGCTATGTTCGCAGTATAGATGAGAGCTTGCTCTTCCAGTTCAATTCGCAAATCGTCGACATAGACGCGTCGCGACAGTTACCCGCGTCGCCAGCATTATCGCCCAATCAATATCCGCAGGTTATCCTGATACCATCGGAACTGGAACGTGGGCGAGACTTCAAACTGCAGCTGGCTCAACTGATTTCATCAGTAGCAAAGCACAGTCCGCTGGTGATAGCGGTGAGTTTGGTCGACGTGGGGCCTGCCTCCCGCGACCCCAACTCTCTACCAACTTTGCCGTCGGATGATCCTGCATCAGCTAGGCGAGGCGCAGGGGCTCCTGAGAGCCTACGAGAGCCAGAGAGACCTAACAGCGTCCCGCCCACATCATCGACATCTCCATCCCAACCAACATCAGACCCGCAAGAAAACCTCAATCTCGCACTTGATCAGGCTGCGGGCGCCAAAATCAAGATCGTGTTGGTGCTGCCCTCAAGCATATTAGGCGACCCAGATGGCAAAGACCCGGATAGTTGGCTTTGGTTTGATTGGTTGGTGAAACGCTGCAAGGCAGGGGTTCACTTCGCTGGCGATGAGCAACGTTGGAGGGAGGAACACCTTGCAGCTGCTTCTTCATATTTTCCCCAGTTCCCCTCGCTGGGAGTTATGGCCAATGCCTTAAGCTCTGGTAATCCGACGTTCGACATATGTGCGATCGCAATGACAGTTGGGCGAAACCGCAGTCACTTCTTGGACCGTATCAAAGGTGAAATGCCTGGAGCATTTGCGGCATGGGATAGCCGTTCATTGAACCCGGAATTTTTTGCGGTCCAAAGCCATATCCGAAGATACGGCCCTCAGCCGGGGACAATTCTTCACCCAGAAACCACATACGATGTGGACGGTGATCTTCCGACCAACGCCGTCGTCCTGATTGGCAACGACGACAAAAGATTATGGACGTATGGCGAAAGGCAAATCCCCTGGGTCCAGCTTTTTGCGGCGGAGGCTTTCAGCGAAGCGCACAGCATTAGTGCGATCTCGACCCGCTGGGCATTTGTCATTGATACCGTGTTCGGCGTGATGTTGGGGTTTTTATTCGCATCTACCTGGGGGAAGTACGCTGTCTTGGCCGCCCAGCTCGAGGCGACGCCATTGCTGCGGTGGCGCGAGAAGATGCGTGCCTATTTTTATGCGCGGGGAATGCTCGCTTTTAACATTGTGCTCTTGCCGGTAATCCTTTTCGGCGTGCTTCGGATTTCCGAATCGCTTCTTCAGAAGGGATTGTGGCTCAATCCAATTCCGGTCGCAGGCGCTATGTTTTTGGACGCTCTGCTCAGGAGTCGGCGCAAAGCAGTGGAACCTGTCGCTACGACGCTGCCAGCGCTTTTCAATCAGCATCCCGACATACCGTTGCAAGTGCTTTTTCTTGCGGGTGTGGCAGTTTATGCTTCGCTTTTCCGGTGAGCGTAGCTCTGCCGCCTCCCTCGATCAGCGTCTTCAACATGACCGGCTGATAAACGTGGTTCATTTTCATCCGCTTCTCGATGAAGTCGCGGAGCGTTTCGTATGCCTTGCTCATGGCTTCCTTGGGTTCAGAAGCGGTTTGCCGTGTCCCCAGTCGCCGGACACGATAGAGCGCTCAATAGAGAATGCTGAGGCTCCGTCTTGCACGATGAGGAAGCGATAGCCCAGATGCTCGTGGATGTATCGCCGTACTAAAGCATCCATGGAGTGACGCCCATGCGCGATGCTCTTGATCTGATCTGCTGAGAGCGTCGGCAGCACCAATCGGTCAGCTACGTAAACGCAGAACTGATCGCCGCTGCGCCTGCCTGAGGCATGACTGCCGAGCCGTGTATAAAGTCCGAGTGATCGATTGTTTGGGGCTGCTGTCGCTTGTGTGATGCTGCGACCGGACATGCCCGCATAAACCAGCGAGCCATTGCGGTCCCAGACCGTGTAAACGCCAGCACCGAACCGTGGCACAGCTTTGTTTGGCCCGTCCGCGAACCAATAGAGCGGCCCGGAATGCAGTGGTTCGAGATCGTCGGCCCCCTCTGATCAGTCACTTGCGATTAGACGTCAACGTAATCGCAAAGTTAAGCCGTTGACGCCAGAGGCAGTTAATGACGGTTGCCTCTGTTGCCGCACCGCACCACGATACGGGCGCGCAGAAAGGCGCTTACCGCCCATCCACAAGGTAGTAGAGTGATAATTAAACGGGGGCAGGCTCTCCTGCAGAAATTAATGTGGCGGCCGATTGCAATTCTGTTTTTTGCGGTTCTTTGCCCCTTCACCAGCTACGGCGAAGAGCCGAAAGTAATTGCAACCGGGTCAGGCTTTGTAATCGGAAAGGCAGGCGAGATCGTCACCAACAATCACGTTGTGCGGGATTGCAGCGATATACGGGTGACGAACTCAGATCGAAATTCTCAGGTTGCCCGCGTGCTTGCCCATGATCAGATCAACGATCTGGCACTTTTGCGAACGTCAACTGCCATAGCAGCAGCCGGAGTTATTCGGGGCGGAAAATCAATCCGACCTGGCGACATGGCTGTAGCACTTGGTTATCCGCTGACAAGCATCCTCGCATCACGGGCCAACGTTGCGGTCGGGTCGGTCAGTGCACTCGCCGGAATACTGGACGACGCGCGGTATCTTCAAATCACCACGCCAGTTCAGCCGGGCAATAGTGGGGGCCCACTGCTGGATGCCAGTGGAAATGTGGTCGGCGTTGTCACAGCAAAGCTAGACGCTATCAGGGTAGCTGGCATTACCGGCGATATTCCACAGAACGTGAACTTTGCAATAAAGGCAGAGGTACTCCGGATATTCCTGGGTGCCAACAAAATCGACTACGAAACGGCCGAGTCAAAGGACACATTGAGCCCGGCAGACGTCGGAGAGCGCGGTGCGCTCTTTACAGTGTTTGTCGAGTGCCTGGGACCTGCGAAGCGTCCACTTACGACCGCGGCGAAGCCTCCCAAACCCAATGATGTTTCACCCAAGCCTCCGAAGGCGCCCATTCCAACTGCTCAGCGGACTGGGCTCCCGGCGCTGCCGAAGTCAGGGACAATTTACCGGTATGATTTTAGCTCACAAACCAACGCAGATACGCGTAAGAGCACAACTCAGACAATTACCATTGAGAGCCAGACGGGGCCCAAGTTCACGGCGTTGATAGAGGATGGGAATGGCAACCGGATAATGGGAGCATATCAACGGAGCACGCTCTTCCCAATCGAAGAACAATTCCTCGCAGGCCCACAATCCAAAATATTTCTTCGCATTCATCACATCAACAAATTCGACCCTGACAGCATATTTCCGCTGCACCCCGGCCAACACGCTTTGCTGAAGACCGAGATACAGCGAACGCTCCGCAATGGGCTTACGGTATCCGGTGCCTGGATGCGTGATTGCATCGTATCCGGCAAGTCGCGCATGAGTCTTCCTGCGGGAGTTTTTGACGCGCTGGAGGTTAGGTGCACCGGCCAACTTAGAACGCAGCCGGAAAATGGTTCTGACAAGACGTATAGTTACGAAAGTATCATTCACTATGCGCAGGACCAAAATTTGGTGCTTCAATCGACGAGCAATTTTACTGAGCTATCGACGGGCAGCGTCGAGACCATCGAGGTGAGGCTGTTTTCCATAAATACCGCCCCGTAAACGCCATATCGAATGGCAGCGATGAGCGAGGGCGCGATCCACGTTCGGCGAACCGCAAGGCCCCCCGAGTCAACCCTTTCCACCCCTCAGCCGCCCTCAGCTACCCTCAGCAACCCCAAGGGCTGCTTGGGGTTGGGTTAGGGCGGATTCAGCGCCCCTAAGGAGCGTCCCAGGCTACGGTGGGCATTCAGTCAAGAACACCGCATACCTACTGCGATGACACACACGACGCGATGGTGGTGTAGTCGGTTGGCCTAAAACCTTCCGCGACGTTCGCTTCCACTCATGTCGCATGAGAGCCAGTAGCTCGCTGCGTAGTTCATCGCCAAGGTTGACGCGTTGGCCCCTACCTAGCGTCTCGACGGCCCTCTTTATCCACGGGTAGCGCCGTTTGTAGTCGTCCGTTCCCTTCGCGCCGAAATACCGGAAGTCATCGCTTAGCAGGACTTGCGCGCGTGGGTAATCGGGGTGTTCGCCTAGATCGTGCGTAACATCATCCGGTCCATGATGAAGGGCACCCCGCCGCCATACGAAGCGATCCCCCCGATATCGGTAAATGCAATCGCCGCGATTCGCAAATCGTCTTCTCTTGTAATAGTCGCCCTCACTTACCTTCTCTGTCACGCGCGCTATGTAGATGAGGCGGTTGTCTTGACTCAGTGAGTTGGCTGCGAAACCAAAAATCAAATCTCCCTGTCTCGCTGTGCTTCGGATCATGGGTTTGCAGATGGCAAGCGAGAGCAGTCCATCCTGCACACATGGCGCAGCACCGCTGTCGTTGGTGAGTTTGTAAAAATATATACGGCCCATTGTGTCGCCTCAGTTATTTGCTTGCATGAAGGATGGCCGTTGCAGTTCCAGCCAGTGCATGAAGCGGACTGGGTTTAGCAACCGCGGCAGGCGGGCACTGCGTTGCAAGTAACCATCTTTGACCGAGAGACCGCCCCACGCTTCTAGAACGTCACGCTTCACACGGTACGCACGGTCGCGGTACTCACCAACTGGCAGACAGCGCATCAATCGACCGGAGACACCTGGTCGGCCATACACGATGAGATCGGTAGCCCCCGGCCTAAGAAGGCGACGCGAATGCGCGTTGATGTCTCTCTCTTCCGGTGGCACGTCACTCGCGAGCGCCAGTCTCGCGACCACGAACAGGCCAATGAGCGCATAGATTAGCGTTGTCGCATGGATGTCGGCGAGGCCCGCATAAAAGATGATGAGATCTCCGGGGCCGAGATTGTCGCGAAGCTGCTTCGCGCGCTCGCCTTGATCGCCATAGGTGAAATGGTCGAAGTCCGGGTCCAAATGCATGTGACGGGAGCGCAGGCGCACGGGGAGTTCGATGCCGAATCTCGCGAGCACCGGTGCGAGGGCGCTGTAGGGCTTCTGCATGCTGGTGTGGACCTCCGCGCCTTCGGGGATCGGCACGTAAGCAAACTCACCAGTCCTGCTATCCACAGGACCATTCCACGATCCACCGCCCGCGCTAAGGTCCGCGCCTACTCGAACGAGCAAACCCCTCATTACGATTGACCTGTAACTCTCCGCGTGCGGGATTAAGGCCTCCCAAAAGCGACCCTAACACGGCTGAGCAGACACCAGGAAAGCCTGGTCAGTGCTCAGGATGGCATCACGGTGGCTATAGGAACCCGAGGCTGGTCTAGCTGGGTTTGGTAACAAACGAGATGTTACTTAAGCCATGCTCAAATTCCCGGCACGCGATTTGGCAGGGCATGTCTGAGGCCAACTCAGGAACCCTTGCCCGGTTCTAGGGTGCCTTCAGAGACTCATTAGCGAGTCACAGGACTCGCATCTCGGGCCTGGCGGCTACCTACCTAGCGCAAGGCTTCTCAAGCGAATCAGTGACTCTCCTGGCTGCCTTAGCGTCGATGTGCCCAGCGCGGTACGGACTCGCTTCGGGCCGGGGCGGTCGCCGTCGAGCCGTGATTTGAGTGCGTCTATGCCGTACTTTTGCCGTACACAACGCTCTGTTGCCTCTGGTCCAAAGCTAACATTTTGATTTATCTGGCGTCCCCACGGGGATTCGAACCCCGGTTTGCGCCGTGAGAGGGCGAAAAATACGGCCTTATGTCATGCGCCGAGAACACGATTGCAGCAACTTTCTTGCTGTCATCTGACGCTCGAAAAGCCGCCATAAGAGCAATTAAATGATCCGGATTTGACTGGCTTATCGCGCCGCAAAGAGCGTGAGTGTCCCCCGGGCGGCAATGGCGCCGCTCAGATAACGGGGGACTTCATGGCCATCTACATCATCCGCGGCGAGCGCGTGACAGCTCACGCCGTTTCCCCGGCGAAAGCGCCGAAGGGCTCGCTGATGATCCGCTCGGCGGACGAGATCGGATCGAGCCATCTGACAACTTCCCGGCTCGTCTCTCTCTGGAACGCACTCCCTGGTGTTACACCCATCACGAAGTTTAGGGATCGCAAGACCGCGGCGCGGCGGCTCTGGGCGGGCTTCCAACAGATCTCGCCATCCTCGGCTAAGAAATCCGCGCGGCCCGAGAAGGTCCGCGCAGCCACCAAGCAGGGCCAGGTCATCGCGATGCTGCGACGTCTCCATGGCGCCACTATCGAGGACATCGTCGGCGCCACCAGATGGCAGCGACACACGGTGCGCGGCATGATTGCCGGCGCGCTCAAGAAGAAGCTCGGCCTTCGCGTGGTCTCGGAGAAGGCAGACCGAGGTCGGGTCTATCGCATCAGCGACAGCGCAGCGAAGCGTGCCGCCTGATGCGCCGGGCGGCACGGGCCGAAGGCCTGGCCGAGGAGTTGAAGGCTCTGACCGGGCATAGCCGCGACGAGCTGATCGCGCGATGGGTGGCGCTCTATGGCGTGCCACCTCCGCCGCGCACCTCCCGGAGCCTCATGATCCGGGCCGTCGCCTATAGGATGCAGGAACGCGTCTATGGCGGCTTGAGTTCGTCGACGAGGCGCGCGCTCGCCGGCAAGAGCCACACTGCTACGACGGTGCCACCACCCGAGGCTCGTCCGGGCACCGTGCTCTTGCGGGAATGGCACGCCGTCACCCATCAGGTCACCGTCATCGAGGGAGGAGTTCTCTATCGCGGCAAACACCATCGCTCCCTCTCCGAGGTCGCGCGCCTCATCACGGGAAGCCGATGGTCGGGGCCGGCCTTCTTTGGCCTCAAGGCCAAGGGACCGAGGCGGCCACATGACCCGGCCTAAGGCGACGATCCGGCGATGCGCCGTCTACACCCGGAAGTCCTCTGAGGAAGGACTGGAACAGGACTTCAACTCGCTCCACGCCCAGCGAGAGGCGTGCGAGGCTTATATCAGGAGCCAGCAGGGCGAGGGCTGGAAGCTGATCGAGGCCGCCTATGATGATGGCGGCCTATCCGGTGGGTCGATGGAGCGCCCGGCCCTGCGACAGCTCCTCGACGACATCGCCCAGGGCCGCGTCGAGACCGTCGTCGTCTACAAAGTCGACCGCCTGACTCGCTCGTTGATGGACTTTGCCAAGATCGTCGAACTGTTCGACCGGCACGGCGTCTCCTTTGTCGCGGTCACTCAGCACTTCAACACCACGACCTCGATGGGTCGCCTCACCCTCAACATTCTCCTCTCGTTCGCCCAGTTCGAGCGCGAGGTCACGGGCGAGCGGATTCGCGACAAGGTTGCCGCCTCTAAAAAGAAGGGCATGTGGATGGGCGGTGTCACGCCGCTCGGTTACGAAGCCGAGAATCATAAGCTGATCGTGAAGTCCGATGAGGCGAAGACGGTAGGTCTCATCTACAAGCGCTATCTCGAACTCGGCTCCGTCCGGCGCCTCAAAGAGGATCTCGATCACCAGGGCATTCGCTCGAAGGTCAGGACCTCCGAGGATGGCACTCGCGCCGGGGGACAGTCCTTCTCGCGAGGCGCGCTCTACGCGCTCCTTTCCAATCCCATCTACATCGGTGAGATCCGTCACAAGGACCTCCGGCATCCCGGCCTGCACGAGCCGATCATCGGCCGCGACGTCTGGGACGCTGTCCAGCAGCAGCTCCGCGACCAGGGATCGAGCCGCCGCGCGCGTACAGGCAAGGTTGCGAGCAGTCCACTCCTGGGCAAGATCTTTGACGATGACGGAAACAGGCTCACGCCGAGCCATGCTCTGAAGGACGGTCGGCGCTATCGCTATTACGTCTCCCGCGGATTGGTGACGGGAAACTCCGAGAAGCCGGGCTGGCGCCTGCCGGCATCGCAGATCGAAAAGATTGTCGCCGCCGAAGCCGCCGCTCAGCTTGCTGATCGCGCCGCGATCGGGGTGGCATTGGAGAAGGCCGGTCTCCCTCCCGATAAGTTGTCGGCCACTTTCACCGCTGCCGGCCACTTTCAGCGGCGGCTGCACTCGGAAGCCGAATGCGACGAAGCACTTGCCACTCTGATCGGTCGTGTGGAACTGCGACCCGACATGCTTCGTCTCACGATCGCGTTACAGCCGCTTGCCGGCATCAAGGAAGAGCTGACACGCGACATTCCGCTGAGAATCAAACGGTGCGGCGTCGAAATGCGGCTCATTATCGCGAGCGATCGTCCTGTGCCCGCGAAAGCGGACCCAACCCTCCTGAAGGAAATCATCCGGGCGCATCGCTGCTTCGACGCGCTGCGCGCCGGTAACGCCTCGATCGCCGAGTTGGCCGCGCGCGACGGGGTCGACGATCGCTATATCAGCTGTGTGCTGCCCCTGGCTT
>Ga0335080_10000288_pt1 | contig 45709 bp, 32 predicted proteins | sample Lox_Sample_34_FD_206720 | JGI IMG/M metagenome (GOLD analysis project Ga0335080, IMG submission 206720) | Soil microbial communities from Loxahatchee National Wildlife Refuge, Florida, United States - Lox_Sample_3.4 | ecosystem: Environmental > Terrestrial > Soil > Wetlands | place: USA... | reverse complement strand
TTTGCACGCGGCAGCAAGTGTGGTGCGGCTTGTGCCGTTGGGACGCGCTGCCTTCGCGGCTCAGGCCAAGGAAGCGCGCCCCTACATCAGCTGTCCAACCGCTAAGAGAGAGGCTTGCCGTCGGCGTCAAGAAGCTTCAGCTCGCCGAGTTTCAATTCGCGCACGCCGGCTTCGATCTTGGCGCGATCGCCAACCACCACCCAAATCAAGTTGTCGGGACGCACCACTTCTTTCGCGGCGGCCGCCACGTCAGCGGTTTTTAGCGCGCGGATTTTCGCGGCCATGGTTTCGTAATAATCGTCCGGCAGCCCGTAGCGCACGAGTTCGTTGATGGAGGCACCGACTTCCTGTTGGGTTTCGCGGGAACCGGGCAAGCTGAGGGTTTCGCTGTTCTGCACGATCGCTAATTCTTCCTGCGAGATCGGTTTATCGGTCAGAATGGCGTGATATTCCTTGTTAAGTTCCGCGAGAGACTCTTTGGTTTTATCGGTCTGGACGGGAGCGATGGTCAGCCAGGGACGTTGTTCGCGCGCCGGGAAAAGCAGCGTGCGAACGCCGTAGGACCAATGCTTGTCCTCGCGGAGATTGGCGTTGATGCGGGCCAGGAAGAGGCCGCCGAGCGCGTCGTTCATGGCATCGATGGCGAGTTCGTTGGGATTGTTCGTGCGCGGCGCGAGATCGGCGGCCAAGATGATGGACTGCTGCGCGCCAGGTTTATCGATGAGATAGACGACGGACTTGATGGGCAACGGAACGTTAGTGATTTTCTTTTGCGGGGTTTGGCCGGCTTTCCAATTCGCGAAGAGTTTTTCCAGCTTGGGAGTAACTTCTGCCAGCGTCGTGTCACCGGCGATGACTAGCGTGGCGTGATTGGGTTTAAACCACGTGTCGTGGAATCTCACCAGGTCCTCGCGAGTCATTTTCTTGACGCTGGCCGTAGTTCCGGAACCGGTGGCGGGATTGCCGTAGGCGTGGCCTTCGCCGTAGAGCAGAGCGGGAAGAACACGGAGGCCCATTTGTTGCGGGGTGTTCTTTTCGCGTTGAATGCCGGCGACTTGCTGATCTTGCTGGCGCTTGAAGTCGGCGTCGGGAAACGCGGGGTTCAGGATGATGTCGGCATACAGATTTAGCGAGTCATCGAGCTTGGACTTCAGGGCGGAGAGCCGCACGACGGACGTGTCCAGGTCGGAATACGCGCCGATTTGTGCGCCGAGGAGTGCCTGCTCATCGCTGATTTGCAGGGCATTTTTTGTTTTTGTGCCGCCGTTTAGGAGAGACATGGTCATGCTGGCGGTGCCGGGCAAAGCGGATTGATCCGCGGCATAGCCAGCATCGAGATCGAGCCAGAAGGTAACCAGAGGAACTTCGTGGCGTTCCGCGAGCACAACTTTGAGGCCGTTAGAAAGAGTTTCGCGTTCCAACTTCGGCAGCTTTAGCGTTGGTGGCGCTCCGATGTCGGGTGCTTTCGAACGATCAGCACCGGAGGCCGCGGCTTTGTAAGGTGGGAACGGCAGCACATCCAGAATGTAAACGCCGTCAGAGAGCCAGCGATTGGCGGCAGCTTTCACGTCTTGGGGAGTGGCCTCCTGAATGCGCTTGAGCGAAATTTTGTAGGCATCCGGGCTGCCGAGAAAGACCTGGCTCTGGGCCAGGCGGTCCGATTTGCCGCCGAAGCCGCCGATGCGTTCGATGCCGCGAACGAAAGCGGCTTCGTGTTCGGCTTTGGCACGAGCGAGTTCTTCGGCGGTAGGACCATCTTTCAGGAATTTGGCCAGCTCTTCGTCGAGATCCGTTTCGACTTGGGCGAGGTCGCCGCCGGGCTTGGCGGTAGCTTGAATGCGAAACTGGCCGGCAATTTCGTTTTCAGCGACGAAGGCGTTGGCGTTCGTGGCGATCTGATCGTCGTAGACCAACCGCTTGTAGAAGCGCGAGCTTTTGCCTGCGCTAAGCACGTCGGAGGCGAGATTGAGGTAGTCCGCGTCAGCGGAGCCGTATTCGGGAATGTTCCAGGTCTGGTAAAGGCGGGCCTGCGGCACGCGATCCTGGACGATCTGGCGATGAGTCCCGGTCATCTTCGCGATCCAGGCTTCCTGGTGCGCGACGGGCGGGCCCGGCGGAATATTGCCGAAATATTTTTCAACTTTTTCGCGAGCCGTTCTGAGGTCGATATCGCCGGCCAACACGATGGTGACGTTGGAAGGACCGTAGTAGGTCCGGAACCATTCCTTCACGTCTTCCATCGAGGCAGCGTTTAAATCGGACATTTCGCCGATGACCGTCCAAGAATAGGGATGCCCTGCGGGATACGTGTTCTGCGTGATCAGGTCGGAAGCGATGGAATAGGGCTGGTTCTCGCCCTGGCGTTTTTCGTTTTGAACGACGCCGCGTTGCAGATCGAGCGTCTTTTGATCCAACTGACCCAACAGAAAGCCCATGCGGTCCGATTCCATCCACAGCGTGTAATCGAGCGCGGAGGTGGGGACATTTTCGAAATAGTTGGTGCGGTCGTTGTTGGTGGTGCCGTTAAGATCGGTGGCGCCGATTCTTTCCATCGCGTCGAGGTAGCGGCCGGGGGCGTGCTCGCTGCCGCCGAACATCAAGTGTTCGAACAGGTGCGCGAAACCGGTTTTGCCAAGCCTTTCGTTCTTCGAGCCGACGTGATACCAGGTGTTGACGGCGACGATGGGCGCCTTGTGATCCTCGTGGACGATCACGGTCAGCCCGTTTTCGAGCACGAACTTCTGAAAAGGAATATCGATCTCTTGGTTTTGCGCACGCACGCCAGCCGCGAGCGCGCAAAACAGAACGAGCATTGCTGCCTTAAGTTTCATTTTGCCCACACCCCATTTCCGTTTTTTCAATCCGAATACACATCCTGCAACAGAAGACACGCGCGAATCGCCGGGCAAACTGTCCAACCCGTAGACGGTTTGCGGCCCACCAGTATCGAATAAGCTTCTTCGAAAAGTCTATAATTCCTCAAGTAAGCGCTTCAGCCGTGCACGTACTGTGGGACTTGCCCCTACCGAAGACAAAGATGGCTTGGGCCTCGGATTTTGTGCTGCGGGCCAGCGGGTCTAGAATTTGAGTGGAGCCTGACACATGCCTGATCAACTGGTGATTGCGGGACGCGCGTTTAAGTCGCGCCTTATCGTTGGCACAGGGAAATACCGCAGCTTTCAGGAGATGGCCCGTGCTCATGCGGCCTCGGGCGCGGACATGGTCACCGTGGCGGTGCGGCGGGTCAATCTCACGGACCGGTCGAAGGAGTCGCTGCTGGACTATATTGACCGTGAAAAGATTTTCATTCTGCCGAACACGGCGGCTTGCTATACCGCGGATGAAGCCATTCGAACAGCGCGATTGGCCCGCGAAGTGGGGCTTTCGAATTGGATCAAGCTGGAAGTGATTGGCGACCAGCAAACACTTTTCCCCGATACGGAGCAACTCATCGAAGCGACGAAAGTGTTGGTGAAGGAAGGGTTCGTGGTTTTGCCGTATACGAATGATGATTTGATTGCGGCGCGTAAGCTGATTGATGCGGGTGCCGCTGCAGTGATGCCGCTAGCCGCTCCGATTGGGTCGGGGCTGGGTATTCAGAATCCTGCGAATCTTCGAATTTTGCGTGAGCGCATCACCGAAGTGCCAATGATTGTGGACGCCGGGGTGGGGACTGCCTCCGATGCCGCGGTGGCGATGGAACTTGGCGCGGACGGCGTGCTGATGAACACGGCGATTGCTGAAGCGGAAGATGCCGTGTTGATGGCCGAAGCAATGCGCGAGTCCGTATCCGCGGGACGGAAAGCGTGGCTTGCGGGCCGGATGCCTAGGCGGCTGTACGCGTCCGCCTCGAGTCCCGCCAGCGGCGTGGTGCGCTAAGCGTTCTTACGTGCGCCCCCGCCGCGTAGAAAGCGCGTATCTGTCCGAAGACTTGGGCGGTCGGCTTAAAGACTAATCGGCGGACAGGGATAAGATTGACAATACATCAATTCGGGAATATGGTTGGCCCACTCTGAAGTGAGCGTCTTCGTCGTTTCGTGACTAGGCATCCTGGAGAGCCGGACGGCTTATGCTTAGAATCGAACTGGAGAGCGGCGAGCATTTCCGGCAGATCGCCGATAACCTATCCATCGTCCTGGCCTTGGCCAATGCAGACCTGAGCCAGTTTCTCTACGTCAACCGGGCTTACGAACAAATTTGGGGACGCAGTATCGAGAGCCTCTACGCCGACTCTATGTCCTTTGTCGAAGCAGTGTGTGCGGAGGATCGCGCGCGTCTGCAAGATGCTCTGCGCGGCCTCGTGAACGGCGAACCGATTCAGGGAATCGAATGTCGAGTGCTGCGGCCGGACGGAGCCGTGGTGTGGGTGCTGGCGCGAGGATTTCCGGTGCTCGACGAACACGGCAAAATTACGCGGCTGGTGGGCAGCGCGGAAGACATCACAGCGCGCAAATCCGCTGAGGAAGAACTGCAACAGACCTACTCGCGGACCGAAGCCGTGTTGCAGACCATCCACGACGCGTACGTTTTGATCGACCGGCAATGGCGTCTGGTGTACGTCAATTGCGCTGCCGTGCATGGCATGCGGAGGAAGCAAGAAGACGTTATCGGACGGACGCTTTGGGAGCTGTTTCCGGAAATTTCAGAGACGGAACTCGGCGTTCAGTATCGGCGATCGATGGAAAACCGAACGCCCGCGACGGCGGAGTTTTTTTATGCACCGCACGCAGCCTGGTGGGAGATCCGCTTTTATCCTGTCGCCGAAGGGTTGGCGGTCTTCGCGTGGAACATCACCGAGAGAAAAAAAGCGGAAAGCGTGCTGCGGGAGAGCGAGGACCGCTACCGGGACCTGGTGGAACATTCCAGCGATTTGATTTGTACGCACGACACGGCCGGAATTTTGCTTTCGGTCAACGAGCCACCACTGCGGATCCTGGGCTATACCCGGGTGGAAATGCTGGGGCGCCCGCTGCGAGACTTCGTGACGCCAGAGGCCAAGGTGCATTGCGACGACTATCTGGAAAGGATCCGCAGAAACGGATTCGCAACCGGAGTACTTCCCGTCGTGACCAAGCAAGGCGAAGTGCGGCTTTGGGAATTCAACAATTCCCTGCGCAGCGAAGGAGTGAGAACGCCGATTGTGCGCGGTATCGCGCATGACGTAACGGAGCAAAAGCGCGCTGAAGCGGCGCTGCGAAAATCCGAAGAGAAATTTGCGAAGGCCTTCCGGTCCAGTCCGGCTGAGATGGTGATCGCCACGCTGGCCGAAGGGCGCCTGGTGGAGGCGAATGACACCTACGCGCGAGTGATGGGCTACAGCCGCGAGGAGTTGATTGGACGGACCACACTAGAACTAGGATTGTGGGCCGATCCGGCAGAGCGGGACGCGTTGATGGAAGATCTGAAAAAAAATGGCCGGGCGCTCGACCATGTGATCCGGCTGCGCGCAAAGTCCGGCACGATTGGATACAAAAGATATTCTGCGGAGCTGGTGCACATTGGCAAGGAGCCGTGCCTTCTCGGAGTGGGCGAAGACATCACGGAAAGCCGGCGGATTCAAGAGAACTTGCGCCGCAGCGAACAGTTTTTGGCGGAAGGGCAACGACTCAGCCATACGGGAAGCTGGTCGTGGAATCCGTATACGGGAGAGATTTCTTGGTCACGGCAGACGTACCGGATTTTTGGCCTCGGGCCAGAGATCAAGCCGACCATGGAACTCGTATTACGGTATCTCCATCCGGACGAGCGGCCCGTTTTTGAAGGAGCGGTGCGGCAATTGCTTGAGGACAAGACTGATAGTGAAGGCGACTATCGCATCGTGCTGAACAATGGCAGGGTCCGGCATGTGCACTGTCTGGCGCGACCGGTGTTTGGCGCGACCGGGGAGCTCCTCGAATTTATCGGCACGGCGATGGATGTCACTGAGCGAAAAAAGACCGAAGAGGAACTGCGACGCCTCTCCGGACAGCTTCTGCGCTTGCACGATGAAGAGCGCCGAAGCATCGCCAGGGACTTGCACGATACGACCGGTCAGGGACTCGTGGCGCTAACGGCCACGTTGACGCAGCTCCATTCCCTGGTGCCGTCGAATAACCGGCGAGCGCGCAAGTTGCTTGCGGAGTCCGAAGGGTTAGTAAAGGAATGCCTGCGCGAAGTGCGGACGCTCTCCTACGTGCTGTATCCGCCGATGTTGGAACAAGCCGGCTTGGAGGATGCCATCCGGCATTTCCGCGATGGTTTCGTCGCCCGCACGGGAATTGACGTGAGGCTGGGCATCCAGCAAAGCTTGGGAAGACTTGGCCGGGACGTGGAGTTAGCTCTATTTCGCGTAGCGCAAGAGAGTCTGGCCAACATACAGCGGCATTCTGGGAGCCGGAGTGCGGAAGTGCTGGTCCAGCACCATGCGGGAGTTGTGGACTTGGAGGTGAGCGATCAAGGGTGCGGCAGCGAAACGATGCTAATTGGTGACGGCGAATTTCCGTTCCCGATTGGCGTAGGCATCGCCAGTATGAAGGAGCGCATCAAGCAAGTCGGCGGCAGACTGCAAATCAGAGCCGATAGCAACGGAACGAAAGTGCGAGCGACGGTACCGGTCCATGGCTGAAGGGACGAAGAAGATTCGAGTACTGCTGGCAGATGACCATGAACTCGTGCGCAAAGGAATCCGCGGCTTGCTGAACACAAAGCGAAGATGGCGTGTCGTAGGCGAAGCGCGGGACGGCGCAGAAGCAGTGGAAAAAGCAGGAAAGCTCAAACCGGATATCGTGATCCTGGATATCGACATGCCCAAATTGAATGGCTTGGAAGCGACACCGCGCATCCGGGAGGCGGCTCCGCGCGCGAAGGTGGTGATTCTGACGCTGCATGAATCCGGAGAAATGGTGCGCCGGGCGCTCGAGGCCGGTGCGCGGGGGTTGGTGCTAAAGTCGGATTTAGCCGAGCGGTTGATCACCGCGCTGACGGAGATTTCGCGCGGCAAACTCTTTCTGACGCCGAAGGTCTCCGAGATCGTGATGCAAGAATTCCTGCAACGGGACAAAACCACGAAAGAGGTAGCCACTGGCGAGGCAAAACCCAGTCCAAGAGAAGTTGCAGTAATCCGCCTGTTGAGCGCAGGCAAAGCTAACAAGGAAGTTGCCAAAGAGCTTGGCATCAGTGTGCGCACAGCCGAAGCTCACCGCGCCAACGTGATGAGGAAGCTGGGATTGCGTTCCATGGCGGAGTTGATCCACTACGCGATCGAGCACGGACTGGCCCAGACTCGTGACAGTGTAGCTAAACGGGAAATGGTCGCCGGGAGCTGAGCGACGCTGCGTGCATTCTGTTAAGCGTGTGGACCGCACACGAACCCGACTTGCCGATATCCACTACGTAGATCCTGCTACGTAGTTCTGTCAATTGCCTGAAATTAGATCGGCTCTTATAAAGAACAGCAACTTTCTCCTCACGGATGGAGTGTGATTCACTTTCGGCTGCGCGGGTGAATCGAACCGAATTTTCGGTGAGATTCGCACGAATTGCTTAGGACAGGGAAGCAGGCAGCGAAAGGGACGCTGCTGAGGAAGGGCATTCCCGTTCATGGTCCGTCTGCTATCTCTTTAAGAGGCTAGCAGAAATGAGCAGGATGCCCTTCCGAAGAAGCGGCGGGACCTGCGGTTTCTGGAGTTGCAAAGACTCGCTGTTCCAGCAGGGCTAATTTTTTCGAACATTTGCGATCCGAGTGCCTCGATCGGAGACATAGAACAAACGACATCGCGGGCGCAAGCACAACGCACAGCGTGAAAGTGGGCGCACTTGCACTACTAAGGGATCCTATGCCGCATTGCTAACTTTATGAGGGTAGTAGCGACGGCAAGGTGGGCCGAGTGAGACAGCTACAGCTTCTCGCTCGGCCTTTTTCTTGAGCCGACAGAGTACAACTTCGGACCATACGCGAAACATCAGTCACTGTTTCGCTAGAACGCGGGCCGTGCTGGCCTGTGGTCCTTTTTCGCCACGTGCTTCCGAGAATCTGACAGCAGCACCGACCTTCAGGCGACCGGCAGGAGTTTTAGTGTCGCCTCGCTGCCGCCTGGCATAGTCCTGCAAACGTCGTCCGGCAGCTTTAAAAGCTTCGCCAATGGCAGTACGAAGGTCTTTGTGCAAAGGTCTGACTTCCGCAAACTTCCTGACCTTGTTTTCCGGAAGCCGACGCAGTCGAGCGTTCGAGTGTGGTTCCCGCTTCACAACCAGTTTTCCTTGAGGTACGTTCAGGTCTATACGGATTTGATACTGGTTGCCTCGTTTATGGTGACGATGCGGAAGATCAATCGTCACGTGACATCCCGTCAGACGGCTGTAGAAACTGTTCAACTTTGCAGCTTCGGTGCGAATCCACTCTCCGGCCTCTTCTGAGGGTTCAATATTGCGAAACGTAATCTGCAGGTTTGTGTTCATGCGAACCCCTCGTGTTGAGCGACGGATTCATTGTTGGCTTGTGTCGATGGTCGCCCAAACATTGGTTCCTTGCTACTTTCCTTCTTATCGCAAAAGGGCGGTAGACGTCGGTGACCGAAATCACGGGCCCAAAGAAGCTCGGACTTAGCGCGACCTTGGGAAACGGCTATGGAGCTAGCCGGCTGGGGTCGTCAGCTGACAAAGGTGGCCAACACAACCGCCTTAGTCCTGGGCTATTTGAAGGCAATGGGGGCGGCGTGCGGTGAATCTGGGCGGAGTCGGGCCGACTATTTACTTCTTTTCCCGGTACACGACGCCACCCTTCATTACAAATCCAACTTTCTCTGTCACGGCAATGTTCTGCAACGGATCGCCCGGCACCGCAATGATGTCTGCAAAATATCCAGCCTTGAGCGCGCCGATCTGCCCGTCCCAACCGAGCAGCTTCGCCCCATTCAGCAAATCTGCCTGCAACGTGACCAACGGGGTCATCCCGTATTGCACCATCAACACGAGTTCGCGCGCCTGCGTCCCGTGCGGAAATGGCCCCACGTCCGAGCCCACCGCAAACGGCACGCCCGCTGCCATCTGTTTGCGAAATTCCTGCGCGTGCATGTCCAGCATCTTGTGGTCACGCGCGGCAATCGCCGGTGTCGCGGCGTGGTCGGCAAAATATTCTGAGATGGCGAACGTGGGCACCGCAAAGATCTGCTTCTCATGCATCAACCGCATGGTCTCTTCGCTTAGCTGGTCGGCGTGATCGATCGAAGCCACTCCGGCGCGCGCCGCATATAGCGTCCCCGGTTCGCCGGTGGCGTGCACCGCCACGCGCTTGCCTACGCGTGCTGCCTCCTCGACAGCGGCGCGCAGTTGCGCCTCCGTGTATTGGAATGGCGTATGGAATTCTCCGTTGCGCAGCGAATCCGGCCCGGTCTCGTACATTTTCGTGAAGTCGGCGCCTTCTTTGTACTGCTGCCGCATCGCCGCGACTATTTCTTCAACTGAGTTCGCGTAGGTCGCATTCGAAAGCACGTGTTGCTCAGGGTTGTAGTGAATGGCGTCTTCGTGTCCGCCGAGAATGTCGATGGCATTGCCACTGATGCGCAGCCGCGGCCCTGGAATCTCGCCATGATTGATCGCGTTGCGCACGGCGGTGTCCGCCGAGCCGGCGCCTTCCGTGCCCATGTCGCGTTCCGCCGTAAATCCAGCCATCAAATCGTCGCGCGCCGCGAGCGTTGCGATGATCGTCCGCTGCGGCACGGACTCTTCCACGGTCTGGAGATCTTCTGCGCCGGGATGCAAGAACAAATGGATGTGCGCATCGATCAGTCCCGGCATCAGCGTCATGTCGCCCAGATCGATCACCTGTGCATCCGCCGGCCGTTTGACCGAAGAACCCGCTTCGACGATCCGATCGTCCTGCACCAGCACTTCTCCCGGCGCGACGATCTTCCCAGCCTCAATATCCAGCAGTCGCGCCGCATGCAAGACGATGGGATGTTTTGGCGTAGAAGCAGGAGTAGAAGTGGACTGCGCCTGAGCCGACGATGCGGGCGAGACGAGCACGGCGAAGCAGATTGCGCCAAATACCGCGACTGCACTGCAAATCAAGCTTGTAGAGACAAATTTTGTTCTCATAGCGCCGCGATGATACCACTTCACAGTCCGGGAGCTTGCTCCTGCTTTTCTTCCATCCGCCACGTCTCACGATGCCGCACAACACTCCCAGATACACCAATCACGGCACGCAACGCCTCCGGATGAGACGCCCCTACTCCGGCGGCGCTTTTAAATTGAGGTCCGCCACCTTCTCACGCACCCGCCGCATGAACTCTTCGCCCGGATCGGATTTTGCGGTCCGATAGCCGGGCACCGCTTCATAAAACAGCGGTGTCTTTTCCATACGCCGATACTCCTGGTGGCCGAGCAGATAGGCTATCGGCAAATGCGCCGCGAGATAGCGGACCAGGGCAGCGTCGGCGTCCGCTTGCGCACCCGTCAGCGGAAAATCCTTGTCGTCCCCGACATTCTCCACGCCGATGGCCACGTGATTCAGTCCGATGCAATGCCGCGCCATCCAGTTTTCCGGCATCAGCCGGTAGATGGTCCCGTCGCGATCCACCACAAATTGCGCCGAAACGTTCAGTTCGCTCTCTTTTTGCAACGCCGCGCGTTGCGCTTCGATCCGCGTATGGTTGAAGTAGCTCCAGGTCGATGCAAACGAATTGATCGCCGTGTAGTGCAGCACGATGGCTTGCGGCTTGATCGTGATATCGTGCTGCACGATTCCGTAATGCTTGCGCATATATTCCTGCGTGAGCCGGATCCGCTCCGCGTCAAATTCAATGGGCTTATCAATAATTCGCAGCTCATCGACGCTTGATACCGCTCCGTGCGCGTTCTGCGCTGCGGCCACGCGCACGATGGATACGGTTGCAACCGTCGTGAAAGCGATCGCGATGGCGGCACCGACAGCCGCAAAGGCAGTTCTCATACGCGCAGCATAACAGGCAGGCGAGACGCTCGCAGCAAGTGTTGTTCAGGACGCTTTGAGTTTCCCAGGCGCTTTGCCAACGGCGTAGTGCAGATTGCACCAGGAATAAAACAGACGTTGGGCGGTCAAGCCTAGAAGCAGATTCCACTTGAAGCAGCTGCGCCACGCAGGCTCGCGCTCGCTTTTTTGCCCCCGCTACGTGGTACCCTCATCGGCTTGCCGAAGGAGAGAAATCATGCGTTCTCGGATTCTAATGACTCTGCTCTGCGCGCTTGCGACAGCAGCCGTCAGCAGTGCGCAAGACCATGCCGCGGATTTGGACGCGGTGGCGCAGCGCACGATGGCGCAAGAGCGAGTGGTAGGCGCGTCCGTGCTGGTCGCGCGCAACGGGAAGATTTTGTTGCACCGAGGCTATGGGCTCGCCGACCTGGGATTGGAGGCGAAAGCGCAGGACGAAACCGTCTATCACATTGTTGGCCCGATGCTGCCCTTTACGGGCGTCGCGGTATTGCAACTGATGGAGCGCGGGAAGCTCGGACTGGACGACGAAATTTCGAAGTACATTCCCGAATTTCCATTGCAAGGGCATCGAGTCACGATTCGTCAACTACTCAATCACACGTCCGGCATCGTGGACTACCATTATCTCGGCGATCCCATTGAAGCGACCAGCCGCCAGCCCAAAGCATTAGACGAAGTGATGGCGTTGTACGCCAACAAAAGCTGGATCAACGAGCCCGGAACAAAATGGGACTGGTCCATTTCTGGCTTTCAGTTGTTGGTGACGATTGTCGAGCGGGTAAGCGGCGAGAGTTTTGCAGACTACGTGCAGCAGAACATTTTTTCGCCGGCTGGCGTGAAGTCCACTTCGTATTGTGATGATTTTTCGCTGGTGCATGGCCTCGCGCACGCCTATCGCAAGTTTCAGAATAGCTATGTTCCGGCCAATGAGAACGATATGGCCTACAACGCAGATTTGCGCCTATGCAGCACGACTGGTGACATTTACAAGCTGTGGCGAGCCGTGCGCGAACACAAGCTGATTCAAGAAAACACGTTTGCCATGATGACCACCGCCGAAGGCGCGGCGGCGCACATGAGTCCGCAGGATCCGCAGGCGCAGTATGGGCTGGCAATCATGCTGAACCACGAAGAGAACCACAAGCGGATCGGGCAGCACGGCTCGCTGTTCGGATATAGCGGAAGCCTGCATGACTTTCCTGAGGATGGCTTGACCGTTGTGGTGCTGACGAACACGGAAGGACAAAACGCCTATGCGATTACGCGGGCGCTGGCGCGAGTGGAATTGGGTTTGCCGGCGCTTCCTTCGCCGCCTCCCGCTGCAGCAGCGAGAACTCTGGACAATGAGCCGGTTTCTGCCGACGAGGGCAAGCAACTGGATGGAACGTACGTACTGAAACTGGAGCGGCTGACGAGCGCTCTGCACGATTCGTTTGCGCAGTACCGGCGAACGTTTCGAGTGTTCGACGAGAACGGCCGGTTGATGATCCAGATGCTCGGTGAAGGCCCGGAACGCTTGCAAAAGCAAAAAGACGGCAGCTTCGCGATGCGGTCACGCCCGGCGAGCCACATAACGTTTGTGCTGCGCGACGGCGCAGCAATCAGCATGAAGCTGGAGCCTTCCGATTTCGGCGTGCCGATGGTGGGCGACAAAATCGGGCGCGGAGATCCCAAGACGTTTCACGAGCAATTGCTCCCGTAGCTAGGCAGCCTAGACATTTCGTCTGCGTAGCCAGTCCCGCCGGCAATTGGGAAGATCGATCAATTGATCGAAGTGCGTGGGATGGTCCAGCGAATGCGAAGCAACTGGCCCGACCCAGCGGAGCGCGGGCTGTCGCTTGCGAGGCCGGGCCGTCGCCGCTACAATATTTGTCTTACCTCTGTGCGGTCGTGGCGGAACTGGCAGACGCACCAGCTTGAGGGGCTGGCGGTAGCAATACCGTGGTGGTTCGAATCCACTCGACCGCACCAATACTTTTTCCTGAATCATCACGCCAGAGAATAGAAGTGAAACGCCCCGAGATCGGCGGAGTGTTTAAATTGCGCGGACGCCGCCCAGGACGGAGGATGCGCGTCGAGACTTTTGTCGAAATAGCTGACGGCGCCGCTGGAATTGTCGGCTAAGCCGTTGAGGACATCCGTCGCGCAGGCCTCGCAATCCGAATAGGCGGGTTCATCCTGCGGCCCAGGAAATTTGTTGGAATTGGGATCGTTGGCGTTGAAGCTGCTGTATTGCCAGGGATCGAGAATGACGGAGCGATAGTCGCGGCCCCACCAGCGCGGATGCTGGACGCGGTTGCGGATGGAACAGCCGACGGCGAACTTCGCTTCATGCGGCTGGTTGCGCGCTTCGCGCCAAATGCACAGAGCGAGAAGATCGTGATCGTTGTAGTTGTCGTAAGCCATGGGATGGACCTGTTCTTCGAGTTGAGAGCGGAGGCTGAGGGTTACGTCCGCGTACCGGTGCCGAGGTGGATATAATAGGAAAGTTCGTCGCGCAAGGCAATGCTCTTCCATGGACGGTAGCGTCGTACATGTCTCCGCATCACGTCCGCGTTGCAATTGCCTCGCGCCAACACACGGGCCCGCAGAATATTGAGAAGCCTTCGTGCGCGGTGCCTTCGGTTTGGCTGGCTGCGTCTGATACAATTTGAAGGCCGGTTCCGGGATAGTGCAATTGGTAGCACATCAGCCTTTGGAGCTGAGAGTCCTGGTTCGAGTCCAGGTCCCGGAACCAAAATGCTTTCCTTCGAAGCCTATTTCCCTCTCCAAAACATTTTCGATCAGTTGCCGGAGGCACTGTGGATGATGTTGCGAATGAAGGTGGCTTCTTCCTGTGAGTAGGGCTGGCCGTCGGTGCGAAAGATTTCGTGGAACCAGACGGCGGGCTGGCGGTCCGTGTACGGCTTTTTCCAGGAGTCCCACGGCAAATAGGTTTGCGTTTTCCCCGCGACGAGGCCCCAGTTGATCGCGGCGACATGGTATTTCTTCGCGATGGGCAGCGTGCCCTGAAATGTGCTGCCGTTGCCGCGGGCCATGTATTCGGTGCAAATGAGCGGGCGGCGATAGACCTGGAGCGAGAGGACGCGATGCTCGAACGCTTCCGGCTTTTGATAACTGTGGAAGGAAACGACATCGGAAAGCTCGATCTGGAGCTTGCCGAAAGCGGAGATTTTTTCGGGTGACCAGTCTTCGTCCGTCCAGACGCCGCTCGTGAGCGGTTGCGAGGGATTTGCGGCGCGCGCCCAGGCAAAGGCTTGCGGAAGCAAGTGGCGAACGAGTTCGACTTTGTTCGGCGGCTCGCCGCTGGAGTAGCTGCCTTCGTTCGTGTTGTCCGGTTCATTCCAAACATCCCACGCAAGCACGCGCTGATCCTTCGCGAATGCGCCGACGACACCTTTCACGTAAGCCTCAAGACGAGGATATTGCGCGCGATCGCGCAGCGCCGCCGCTCCGGGACTTTGCAACCAACCCGAATTATGAACGCCGGGCGTGGGAGCATGCTGCTTGCCGAGCTGCGGATTGGGATCCCAAACCGAATCGAAGAGCACGAAAATGGGACGGATGTGATGTTTCTGAGCGATAGTAAGAAACGTGTCGATGCGCTTTTTGAAGCCGGCGGGATCCTGCTTCCAGAGCAAATCGTGTAGGAAGACGCGCATGGTGTTAAGGCCGAGGCCTTCGGCCCAGCCGAGTTCCATATCGATGCGCCGAGGATCAAAGGAGTCGGCTTGCCACATTTCGAGTTCGTTGATGGCATAGGCGGGGATGTAATTGCTGCCGACGAGCCAGGGCTGCTGGGCGTACCAATCCTTGGCGGCTTTTTCGGTCCAGCGGGCGGATTGGGCGTGCGCCGTGAACGCGAAACAAGATGCGGTTATGAAAACCGCGAAGAAGCGCTTGCTGATCAAGAAGCTCATCGAGGCTCCCGACGTGGCGTTTTCGAAGAAACTCGCGGGGACAATTTGCCGGCGATTATAGCGCACCGGCTTTTTGCAGTTGCGCTTTCATACCGAACCAGCTTTGGCGGGTGGATTCTTCGGGAGTGGCGGCGCCGCGCCAGTGGGTCTCGAGACTGACGGCGAAGTGGTAGCCGTCGCGTTTCAGCGCGGCAAACTGGCCAGTCCAGTCGACTTCTCCCCGACCCATCGCGGCCCACTCGTAATCGTTGCTGCTGGGCTTTTCGCGAGCGTCCTTGCAGTGGCAATGGCCGATGCGGTTTTTCGGGAGCATTTCGTAGCCATTGGGAAACGGGATTTCGCCGCGAGTGATGGCATTGCCGGGATCCCAGTTGAGCATGAGCGCGGGCGACTGCACAGCGGCGAGAGTTTTTGCGGCCTCAGCACCGGTAGCCGTGTTGCAGGCGGGTTCGTTTTCGAGAAGCAGGATCACGCCTTTCTGTTCGGCGATTTTGGCGGCTGCGAGGAGGCGTTCGTTCATCGCGGCGCGATAGGGTGACTGATCATCGAGGCGCCAGAAATCGAAGCAGCGGACACGAGCAGTCTGAAACGCTTTGGCGAGTGCGATGCTGCGATCGAGAACGTCGTCTTGCTGCTCGAAGGTGAAGTCCGCGCCAAATTGCGGCGTCTTCGGGCTGAAGGGTGACTTGGGCGCGCCGGGCCAATCGGTTTTGAAGAGCGGGCTGGCAATGTCGGTGACGCGAAGCTGATATTTTTCGAGGATTTTGCGAGCGTCGGCGACTTCCTTGGCGTCGAGATTGACGATGTTCTTGTTCCACATCCCGCGCAGTTCAATCCACTGCAGGCCAAATTCGCGGGATACCACTTCGCAAACGTGGCCAAAATCCTGGCCGATTTCGTCGTTGATGACCGCGATGCGAAAAGGAGAGCTCATACCTTCAGGCCCAATTTCTGCTCGACATACTCTCTGTTGATGACAGCCGATTCTTTGGGCGTGCGCGATTTGTCGGTTTCGCCATCGAGTTCGACGATGCCCCAGCCACGGAAATTGATTTTGCGCAGAGCGGAGAGAACGGCGGACACATTCACGAGGCCGCGGCCCAGTTCGCAGAAGCGGTAGCCATCCTTGGCGCCTGCGACGTGCTCTACGTCTTTGAGATGGAGAAAGAGCAGGCGGTCTTTGTATTTTTCAACGGCCTGCGCCGGATCGCCTCCGCCTTGGAAGTAGTGCGCGATGTCCAGTTCAAGCTTGGCGTAGCGCGGGTCCATGGCTGCGACGATCTGATCCACACCTTCGGGAGTCTGGCCCATCGCGCCCATGTGATTGTGATAGCCAAGTTGAATGCCGAGGTCGGCGACGCGTTTGCCCAATTCGGTAAGCAATTGGCCCATGCGTTGGTAGTCAGCCGCGGCCGGAGCGTGATCCTTCGGTTTGACGTCGATGATTTGGAGGTAGAGGCCGCCCGCTTTGCGCAGAAATTTCGCGTTTTCGACGTGCTTAGCGAGCTGCTCTTTTTCCGTAACGGGATCGAGACCGAGATCTCCACTGGACAGCGCGATCATTTTGAGGTGATGCTTTTCCAGTTCCTCGCGCAGCGCGGCTCCGGAGCCAAATTCGGCCACGGCATTGGCGCGCAACTGAATGCCGGAGTAGCCGACCGCGGAAATATCTTCGATGGCCTGATGATCGTTGCCCCCCCAGGTGATGGCGGCATAGCCGATGTGCAATTCGAATGGCGCCGGCGGAATGGGCGTTTCGAAGGGCGAGAGATCAGTCGGCGGATAAAGCGGCGAGCGCACGGCAAAAAGCGTAGCGGGAAGCGACGAACCAGCTGCAAGAGCGGAGATGCCGGTCAAAAATTCGCGCCGTCGAAGTCGCGGAGTCATTGGCGCTCCTATCTTTGGCGTCGGGGGCTCGCGGGCACAGACAAGATACAGCAATCATTTGATTGAGAAAACTTTTGCGAACAGATGGAATTGGGGCTTGGGCAAAATCGCAAGCAGACCCGTTTTTGCCAGCCCAGCTCCGCACGGTATGATTGGGCCGTGCAAGCGGAGCACCGTTCTGAGAGCCATTGATGGCTGATCACGCGAAGTCCAATCCGTCTGGACCAATCTCGCCGACACAGAGTCCGCAGCACATCAATCCGTGGATCATCGCCATTGCGGTGATGCTCAGCACGTTCATGGAAGTGCTGGATACGACGGTGGTGAACGTGTCGCTGCCGCATATCGCGGGCAATCTTTCTGTCACCGTAGAGGAAGCCACCTGGACGCTCACGTCGTATCTTGTGGCGAACGCGATCATTCTGCCGCTGACCGGATGGCTGTCGAATTTTTTTGGCCGCAAGCGCATGCTGATGCTTTCGGTGACGGGTTTCACGGCGGCTTCGTTTCTCTGCGGTCTGGCTCCGAACCTGCCGTTTCTCGTTTTTTTTCGCATCGTGCAAGGCGCCTGCGGCGGCGGCTTGCAACCGATTTCGCAGGCGATTCTGCTGGAGTCGTTCAAGCAGGAAGACCGCGGCAAAGCGATGGGCTTCTGGGGACTGGGCATCGTGGTGGCACCGATGCTGGGTCCAGTGCTGGGCGGCTGGCTGACGGACAGCTATTCCTGGCGCTGGGTGTTTTACATCAACGTGCCGATCGGCATCGTGTCGATCCTCATGACCTCGCTGTACATTTTCGACCCGCATTACATCCGGCGGGCTTCCGAGAAAATTGATTACTGGGGTATCGGCATGCTGGCCGTAGCTATTGCCACGCTGCAAATCGTCTTGGACAAAGGGCAGGAGAAGGATTGGTTCGGCACGCATTGGATTACGGTGCTCATGGTGGTGGCGATGGTGACGGGCGCGGCGTTCATCATCTATGAGCTGCGCGTAGGACATCCAGTGGTGAACTTACGAGTGTTCAAGGACCGCTCGTACACTACCGGTGTGTTTCTGATGTCGTTGCTCGGCGTGGGTTTGTATGGCACGACGGTGTTGATTCCGCTGGTGCTGCAGACCCTGCTTGGGTATCCGGCGATGCGCGCCGGAATTGCCATGTCCCCGCGCGGGATCGGGTCGTTTATTGCGATGCCGGTGGTGGGAATAATTTTGACGAAATTCGATCCACGGAAGCTGCTCACCGCGGGAATCGTAGTGTGCGGGCTGACGCTGTATCAACTCTCGCGGTTGGACTTGAATGCGGGTTTCTGGGATTTCTTCTGGCCGCAGTTCTTTATGGGGCTTTCTCTGGGGTTGGTGTTTGTGCCGCTGACGACCATCAGCATGGGCGGGATTCCGAAGGAAACGATGGGGAACGCGACGAGTTTGTTCAATCTGGTGCGCAATCTGGGCGGGAGCATTGGGATTTCCGCCGTGAGCACGATGCAGACGCGTTTTCAACAGCGAAACATTTTGCAACTGGGCGAACATGTGAACCCGTTCAGCGACGCGGCGCGAAGGATGATGGCTGCGATGCAAGGGATGTTTTCAGCGCAAGGCGGAGACCCGGTTGCCGCGATGCGTCAGGCGCGCGCAGCACTATTTGGCATGGTCGAGCGGCAGGCGAGCATGCTGGCGTACAACAGCATTTTTATGATTCTGGCAGGATTGTTTGTGATCATGCTGCCGTTTATTTTCCTGATGCGGCGGCCAAGCGCGAAGGGCGGAGCGGTGGCGGCGCATTGATGAGCGTCGGGCCGAGCACGTGGAGTGCGAGTCCTGGCAGATAAAAAAGCAGCGACGAGCCGCCGCACTCCAAGAACTGCGTCAGGCGAGAAGTTCGTTGACGGCCCGCCAGGCTTGATCGATGGCCACATCGGAGTAGGCGCTGGCTCCGGCGTCAGAATTGGCGATGGCGATCTTGCCGAACGGCTTGCGGCCGAGCACCCAAGGCTGCTCGCCTTCTTTCCAATCCGGATCGAAAAGTGAATTGGGCGTATAGGCGTAGCCGTGCGCCCAGCGGTTAACGGTGATCGCTTCGATGTCGCGCGCCGAATCGAAACCGGCCCCGCCGAGCATGCGCGCGAGTTGATCGCGGATGTTGCGTTCGAATTTTTCAAAAGGTGTGGCCATTAACTCGATGCGCCCTGCGCGGAACTGGTCTCGCATGGACAAGCCGGGCTTGCACGGCGTGCGGAGCATGAAGAGCACCATGGGCTCGTCGGGCTTGCTCGGAAACGCGTAGTCGCCGAGGCTGACGGGAAAGTCGAGCGCGGTGTAGGTGTGATAGCCGCCGGGCGCGACGATCTGGTGAATTCCGAGCTTGGCGAAAGACGTCCAGTTGCGCAGCGCAACGTGCGTGTAGACGAGCGGAGTCTTCACGAGATACGCGAGAGCTTCTTTCTGTCTTGGCGGAAGATCGGAGCAGAGGTAGGGGATCATGCCGTTGTAGCAGGCGAGGATGCAATTCTTGGCTTCGACGGACAGGAGTTTACCGCCGCGCATGTAGGAGATTTCGACGGTTTTGTTTTCCGAGTCGCGCGTTGCATGCTGGACGTGAACGACCGTGGTGTTCAGGCGAATTTTGGTGGGAGCGTCCGGCTGATCGAGTTTGCTGTAGTCGGCGCGCGCGGTGACGACGTCTTCCATTGAGTGGCCCGGAATCGCAGCGGGAATCAGTGCGCGCACGAGCAGGCGCGCGATGGAGGCGTTGCCATCGGGAAAATGGAAAATGTACGGCTCTTCTTTCTCGTGTTCGCCGATGCCAAGGCCATCGAAGCCGGGATATGTGAAGGATTCGTAGTCGTCGCCGGATTCGAAACAGCCGAGCGCGGGAACGGCATCGATGCCCACGCCGTAAAGGTCGTGCGGAAACGTTTGAAAAAACGGCAGTGCTTCGGGATGCAGTTTGCAGATTTTGGTAAGGTAATCGGCATAGCTGATTTCTGCGAGGCGCGCGCGCTTTTCCTCCTTCGAAAGCCCGGGGAAATAATCCACTTTTTCGGTGTAGACGCGCGCGATATCTTCTTTGGCGGTCGCGGAGAGCGGCGCGTTGGCGAGAAATTCCGGCCAGGGGGTGACGTTCATGCCGGTCAGGAGACGATCCGCGCCGAAAGTTTCCTTGTCGAAGAAAGCGGCGGTGCCGAGGTTCGCGTAGAGTTTGCGATCGTAAGCCTTGTAGAAGCGCTCAGTATCGATGCCAATTTCTTTGAGCAACGCTTGGGCGACGGCGCTGTATTTGGCGGGGCTTTCGATGGATTGCGTGCCGCCGTAGCTGAGGACCGTGCGTCCGCCGGCACGAAATTCGTTCCGCTTGGCGTGACCGCCAAAGTCGTCGTGATTGTCGAGAATGAGGATACGGGCTTGGGAGCCGGCGTGTTTGCGATAGAAATAGGCCGCGGAAAGGCCGCTGATGCCGCCGCCTACGACGATGAGATCGTAGGTTTCGCCGGTTTTGGTGGCGGTGCCGGAAGCGTCCCATTTTTGGCCGTCGCGCAGGCGATGCGCGAAGGTGAAAGTGCCGTCGTGATTGCCGCGCATGCCCGTGAGTGCAGGCGGATAGTAGCCAGAAGATTTTTCGGGAGCATAGTCGTCGAATGCCGCGGCGGCGAGCATGGCGTCAGCGCCGATGGCGCCGCTCGCGAGTGTTCCGCCGATGCCCAACGCAACGCCGTTAAGGAAGTCGCGGCGCGTGATCTCGCGATGCATGCCCAATTCCCGGTCTTTGTCCGGCTGGCTCATTTCCCTCCCCTCACGAGCGGTTATTCGAGCGAGTCGATTCTAGCGCATCGAAGGAGGCAAGGAGTCACAAGTGAATAGGATCACTAAGGAATTCAAAGTTCCCTGCTGTCGCGATCAGAGAAGAGCGCTGGCGGGGATGCCGGCGCTACGCAGGCCCTTGGCTAGTTGCGAGGCTAGAGTTCGCGCAAGGCCGTGGCTACCGGGAGGCGGGCGGCTCGAATTGCAGGAAAGAGCCCGCCGATGACGCCCATGATCAGCGCAAAGAAAATTCCGCCGATCATCAAGTCCGGAGTGATTTTGAATGCGAACGCAAGGTTCGAAAACGTCTGGAAGTTGATCGTGCTGGTGGTGAGGCCGTTCAGCCGCAGAACGGCGAGGCATCCCAACACGCCGCCCACGAACGAAATCAGCAACGCTTCGAGCAGAAACGAAAACACAACGGAAGGTCCGCCAAAGCCAAGCGCACGCATGGTTGCGATCTCGCGGCCGCGGTCGGCGACGGCGGAATACATTGTGTTGAGCGCGCCGAAGATCGCGCCGACCGCCATGATCATGGCGACGAAGCCGCCCAAGCGCGTAATCAACGTGGTCATGTTCGTGGACTGTTTGGCGTAGTAGCTGATTTCGCGCATAACGTCCACGTTCAGACGAGGATCAGCGGTGACAGCATCTTTGAATTGGCCCAAGGCGTCCGGCGAATTCAGATGAACGGTAACCGATTGAAAGAAAGTATCCGGCCGGTTGTAGGCACCGGCGAGGAGATGCGCATCGGCCCACACTTCGGAATCAAAGGAACTGCCCCCGGCGTCAAAGACACCCACAACTTTCCAATTCATGCTACCGAGGTGAATCGTGTTGCCGAGGGTGAAGCCGCGGTAGGTCGTGTTGGCATTTTTGCCGACCACTACTTCTGCCAAGCCCGCGTGGAACATCTCGCCTTGCACCATTTTGATCTGTTTGCGGATCTGCAGCACGTTGGGTGAGACGCCGCGGACTTCGACGTTGGCGTCGGTGCCGGTGGAGATCAGCGGAATCGGCGCCATCAGTACAGCTTCCGGCGTAACCAGCGGGCCATCAGCTCCGCGTGCGATTCCTGGCGCATCCTGAATGATTTTGACGGCATCGAGCGCGACGCCGCTGGTCATTTCCGTCGTGGCGCCGGCGCGGACGATCAGCGCGTTGTCTTCGGAGCCGGACGCAACGAGCGTGGCCTGAAAACCCTTGGCCAGAGACAACATGGCGACGAACACGCCGACCGTGCCCGCGATGCCGAGCACCGCGACGATGCTCGAGGTCCAACGCGCACGCACGCTGCGAATGTTATAGATGATGGGAATGGCCATGTCAGACTCTCCGCAGCGCATTCACCACGCGCATGCGCATCGCGCCGATACCGGGCAACAGTCCGCTGACCATGCCAACGAAAATCGCAAACAGCAGTCCGGCGGAAAGCATCGTTTTGGATAGCAGCAGCGGCGGCAAGAGCCCAGTCAGCGCCACGCTGATCACCGGGATAGCCGCCCACGCCAGCAACAAGCCGATGATGCCGCCGATGAGCGCGATGAGCATGGCTTCAAAGAGCACCAGGAACATAACCGTTCCATCGGTAACGCCAATCGCTTTCAGAACCGCTAGTTCAGCCGTGCGCTCGCGCACGGAAATGGCCATGGTGTTCCCCGTGACGAGCAGCAAGGTAAAGAAGACCACGCTGCCAATTGCCAAAATCAGGAACTCGATATTGCCGAACTGCTTGGCAAAGCCGGCCGCGAAGGCAGATTCGGTTTCGGTTTTGGTCTCGAAGGACGAGTTAGCAAACATGGTGTCGATCGTCTTGGCCACGCGAACGGCGTCATCCGGGCTGTTCAGCTTGAGGATGTACCACCCGGCTGTGCTTTTCACCGCCGCGGGAACATTTTCATCGAAGTTTTTCCAGTGAAACCAGAACTGGCTCTGGTCGCCGTCCGCTTTTTCGGTGTGATATATGCCGTCAAGGTTGAATTCCCACGTTTTAGTAGCGCCGTACAACGCATTCTTAATGGGAATGCGGTCGCCGACTTTCCAGCCGAAGCGCTTGGCGGTGGTGGCGCCGGCGATCGCGCCTTGCTGGTCCTTCACAAAGTTGTTCCATTGATCGTCCGGCACTTTGAACTCGGGATAAACCTGGCGATGGTTTTCCACATCAATGGCAAACTGCGGAAAGAAATTCCTCTCGTCCTGATAGACGCCGCCGAACCAGTGGTCCTGCGTCACATATTTTACGCCCGGGATGGCGCGCACTTTGTCGCCGTAGGAAATCGGCATCGTTTGAATCAGACCGATGCGATTGACGATAACGAGGCGGTCCGCTCCTGCGATATCGATGCCACGGTTGAAGGCGCTGTTGACGACCGCGAGAAACGTAAAGAGCACGAGAGCGATCGCGAAAGAACCGATCGTGAGGATAAGGCGGATCTTTTTGCGGAAGAGATTGGCGAAGATCAGCCGGCGAAACTTCATCGCACGCCTCCGGCGACTACACCTTCTTGAGTCTTCGACGCTTCGACGAGCACGCCTTTCTCGAGGTGCAGCGTGGTGTGAGCACGAGCGGCAACCACCGGGTCGTGCGTAACCATCAGCACGGTCTTGCCGTACTTGCCGACGAGTTCTTCGATCAACGCCATAATCTCGTTGGCGCTGTTGCGGTCGAGGTCGCCGGTAGGCTCATCGCACAAAAGGAACGTCGGGTCGGAGACGATCGCGCGCGCAATCGTGACGCGCTGCTCCTGACCGCCGGAGAGTTGCCGCGGGTAGTGGTGCATACGGTTCGCCAAGCCGACGACGCTTAAAGCCGTTTCGACGTGCTTCTTGCGCTCCGAACCGGACAGCTTCGTGAGCAACAAAGGCAGCTCGACGTTCTGAAACGCCGTGAGCACCGGGATCAGGTTGTACATCTGAAAGATGAAACCGACGTGGCGCGCGCGCCAGTGCGTGAGTTTGCTGCCGGACATGTGGGTGATTTCGTCGCCGTCCACGGTAATGCTGCCGGCGGAAGGCACATCGAGGCCACCGAGCAAATTGAGCAGCGTGGTTTTGCCGGAACCGCTCGGCCCCATGAACGCGACGAAGTCGCCTTTGTCCACGTCGAGGTTCAGCCGCTGCAGAACACGAATGTCCTCGCCGCCGCGCTTATAGGTCTTTTCCAGACCGCGCACTCGAATCAGACTTTTTCCGTTGCCTTGGCCATCCACTCGAATCATTTGCTTCTCTCCCGTTGCTATTGAATCGTTTACTTCTTTACTTCCACCACTTGCCCATCATGCAATCCCGCCGGGCCTTTCAGCACCACCGCATCACCCACGGCAAGTCCGGCGACAATCTCGGTGTCGGAACCTTGAGTATTTCCAACGGTTACGGCACGGCGTTCGACGTGATCGCCCTTCACGAGGAAAACAATCTTCTTTCCCTCTTCGTCGCGTACGGCTTCGCTCGGCAGCATCGCCGCAATCGCCGGTGCGGTCGTATCTTTCTTCTTTACCGGCTCGTCGCTGAGAAAAGTGACCTTGATGCCCATGTCCGGAAGAATGCGGGGATCGAGCTTGTCAAACGAAATGCGCACTTTCACCGTAGCTTTCTGCCGATCGGCTGTGGGGATTACGGTGCGTACGTGGCTGGGGATTTCCCAGTTCGGATACGCGTCCAAAATCGCGGTGACACGCTGACGGTCCTTTACGCGAGCGATGTACGACTCGTTTACGTCGACTTCGATCTCGTTCGAGTTCATGTCTACCACGGTCGCGATGCCGGTGCGCGTAAAGCCACCGCCTGCGGAGATGGGCGAGACCATTTCTCCAACCTGCGCGTCTTTCGAGACGACGATGCCATCGTACGGAGCGTTAATCACGCAGTTGTCCACGGCCTGTTGCGCTTCTCTAATTTTGGCCTCGGTGGTCTGCACCTGCTGTTTGGCCAGATCGATTTTGGCGCGCAGACTATCGGCATTCGCACTGGCGGTATCCAACTGTTCTTGCGACTGTACGCCAGCTTTGCGAAGCTCCTGGGCGCGCTTCAGTTCGATGTCCGCGAGGCGCAACTGCACTTGCAGATCAGCGATGGCTGCCTGGGAAGCGTCCCGATCGGCCTTGGCGGAGTCCAGGGCTTTGCGCGCATCGGAGTCATCCAGAGTGGCCAGCAATTGGCCTTCATGGACGTGCGTACCTTCGTCAAAATAGACACCCGTCACACGGCCGGTAATCTTCGCCGCGATGGTGGCCCGGCGCCGGGGAGTGACATAGCCACTGGCGTTCAGAATGCCAACGCTGCCTTCGGCCCGCGGCTTTCCCGCAGTCACTACCTCCACGACCGGCTTGGTGTTGCGAATCGCAAAGCTCGCGCCAGCGACTACGAGAATGATCAGGCCGATAACCGCTGAAGCGTATGCCAGCCACTTCCCGGCTTTTCGACCGGAGCGGTGGTGATCATGGATCCTCAACGAGCCAAGATCGGCGCGGGAGTGTATCTCCGTCGTTGCCATTCCATTCCCTTCTCTCTAAACAGCTTCGCCTACCTAAAGTTACGATAGGGCCGCTCAGAAAATTACAGAAAGGTTTGCACAAGACCTTCGTTTGCTGTCTATTGTACCGCGCTGCGCGGAGCTTTTTCTTGTGTATACAAAGCGCGCAGCCGTGGCTCATCACAATGTCGGGGCCGAAGGGCAATCTGTGACCTGTTGGATGAGCAGTGGCCTCTCGCGGTGACATAGTCCCCCGTTTTTCGCATCGGTCTGGTAGCTCAGCGTAGCTCGTTCCTGCTATAAACTTGTCGAAGGACCGCGCCTGGAATCGACATGAGTCCGTTCGCTCCCGAGAAGAAAAATCCCAAAATCGGACGCTGACCGCTTGCCGTCAAGCCTCCGTCGCCCATAAATCCCTAGTTTTCATGATATTAATCGGCGACGATCCGGAAATAGAGGTGCGGCTCAGTTCGTCTTATTTGCATTGGCCGATACGATTGTTCCGAGAAACTCCACACGCTAAACTGGGAGACCACGACGATGCGTAACTTCTGGAAAGACCTGCGCTATGCCACCCGGACGCTGACCAAGAACCCCGGCTTCGCTTTTGTCGGCATCCTGACGCTGGCCTTGGGCATGGCCGTCAATACTACGCTTTTCAGCGTCGTTAACGGCTTCATTCTCCGCCCGCTTCCAGTCTCCCACCCAGAAGAAATCACTGTCTTTGCGCCACAACAGGCGGGTGTTCCTGGCTACCGCTTTTCTTATCCCGATTATGCCGATCTGCGCGACAGCCACCCTGACGTTTTGAGCGACATTTTCTTCTACCGCGTCACGCTTTCTGCTCTGGCTGTCGACCATAAATCGGACCACTGCCTGATCAGCCGTGTTTCAAGTAACTACTTCTCCTCTCTGGGCATTCGCCCGGCCACCGGGCGGCTCATTTTGCCTTCGGAGGGCCTCACCCCCGGCGCCGATCCCGTCCTCGTCCTCGGCTACAACTACTGGCGTCACCGGTTCGCCTCTGATCCGAACATCGTCGGCCGCAAAGTCGAAGTCAATGGCAAGCCCTTCACCGTGGTTGGCGTCACGCCCGCCGACTTTCACGGCACCTACACCATCATTGACATGGACGCCTACGTCCCGTTCAGCGCCGAGCTCAGTGAGGATCCCGACGCACCCATCGAGAAGATCTGGACCAGCCGCGGCTCGCGCACCCTCACGGTCATGGGCCGCCTCAAGCCGGGTGTCTCCATCAAGCAGGCTACTTCTTCTCTGAATGTCGCCGCGCAGCACATCGCTGAAGCCCATTCCGACACCGAGAAGGGCCTCACGATCCAGGTCTTCCCGGAAAAGCTCGCGCGGCCCGAACCGGACCCCGAAAACCCCATTCCTGTTGCAGCATTCGCGTTTATGGGACTGGCCGCTCTCGTTCTTCTCGTCGCGTGCTTCAATATCGCGAACGTCCTGCTCGTTCGCGCCACCGTTCGGCAACGCGAAATGGCTATTCGGGCTGCCCTCGGTGCCGGTCAACTTCGCCTGGTGCGGCAATACCTTACCGAAAGTCTGCTGCTCGCACTGATCGGCGGCGGCGCTGGCTTGCTTTTGGGCTCGTGGGCCGCGGGCATCCTCAGTTCGATGAATCTCGGAACCGACTTACCGATTCGCCTGGATTTCCATGCGGACTCGACGGTTTACTTCTTCTCGCTCGGCACGGTTCTGCTCACAGGTGTCGTCGTCGGCCTCATGCCCGCTCTGCGCGCCGCGCGCACCAACGTCATCACCGTTTTGCATGAAGGCGGTCGCGGCTCTTCCTCCGGCCCGCGCCGGCAATTCGCGCGCAACGCGCTCGTCGTGGCGCAAGTCGCCGGTTCTTTCGTTCTTTTGATCGTCGCGGGACTTTTTGTCCGCAGCCTCGGCCAAGCCGAAAAAATACGCCTCGGCTTCAATCCTGATCACGTTCTCGATCTTTCCGTTGACCTCGACCAGATCGGCTACAAAGAAACGCAAGCCCGTCAGGCTTATCGCAACATAGACAAACGCATCGCCGCCCTTCCCGGCGTGCAAGCCGTCGCCGAAGCCTTCACCGTCCCCCTGGGCTATGTCAGCTCCGACGATCGGATCTGGATTCAAGAGCATCCCTACGAGGCAGGGCAGCAGCCGCCCACTGTGATGTACGACATGATCACGCCAACCTATCTCGACACGATGCAAACGCCGCTGCTGCGCGGACGACAATTCTCCGAGGCTGACTCAGAAAAGGCTCCGCTCGTCGCCGTCATTAACCAGAGCATGGCCAAGAAGTTCTGGCCTAACGAAGATGCGCTCGGCAAAAACTTCAGCACCAAAGGTCCGAACGGCCCGTTCACCCAGGTCGTGGGCATCGTCCAGGACGGCAAGTACCAAAACCTTATGGAAGACCCGCAACCCTTCTTCTACCTGCCGCTCGAACAAAGTTACGTTTCCATGCGGACGATTCATGTCCGTTCTTCGGTTCCACCCGAAACGCTCGCGCTACAAATTGAAGCGCTCATCCACGAAATCGCGCCCGATGTGCCTATCACCCAGGTCAAAACTATGACCGAAGCGCTGCAGGGCGCCAACGGCTTCTTTCTCTTCCGCTTCGGCGCACAGCTGACCAGCGTGATGGGGCTGCTCGGTCTGATTCTCGCGATCGTGGGAATCTACAGCGTGGTTTCCTACGCCGCTGCGCAGCGCACGCAGGAGTTTGGCATTCGCATGGCCATGGGCGCTTCCGCGCGCCACATTCTTAAAATGGTGCTACGCCAGGGGCTCGGCGTTATTGGCGTCGGCCTGGTTTTCGGCTTGATTCTTTCGCTGGTCGGCACACGCCTTATTGCCACGATGTTCTTCGGCGTCAAGCCGGGCGACCCGCTTACGTTCATCGCGGTGATTTTCTTTCTGACGGCCATTGCGCTGTTCGCGTGCTGGCTGCCCGCGCGACGCGCGACGCGCGTTGATCCGCTCGTCGCTCTGCGCCACGAATAAACGGCGCCTGCAAAGCACCAGTCGCAAGATCGGCCGCTAGAGTCAGATGTGCGCGTGGGAGCAAGCTTATTGGGAATGATCGGGCAAGCCAGCGCCGCCCCACACGGGGCTGGTGACCGCGACTCGCTCAAAGCTGGCAACGAGGCCTTTGCTGCGCGGGATAGCGTCCTTCACTGCGGGTAATGACAAAGAGGCATCGTGGCTGGCCTTGCTGTCCCACACTTCCGTAACCCAAATCGTGTTTTCGTCTGCGGCGTCTTTGGCCACGATATAGCTCAAGCATCCAGGCATGGCGTTCGCACTGCCCTTCAGAAGTTCGATCATCTCATCGCGCTTGCCCGTGACCAGCGTGACCTTTCCGATCATTCCCCACATACTGCTCGCCTCCTGAAAACCCGCGAAGGCGGGCATGAGTGTGACAGCGCCAAACTGCTCCAGAAATGTTCGCCGATCAATTTGCATGTCTATTCCGACTTTTCAGCCGTTTCGGCGGGGCGTGCGGGAGTGGCCTCGCCTTTTACATAGTGTGCGTACCAAGCCAAGTGGCGGCGCAAGCGATCCTGGATGTGCGATGGCAAGGTGAATTCGTGCGGTTCGTCGGGGTAGACGACCAATTCGGTCGGAACTCCGAGGCGCTTCAGCGCTTGATACATTTGTTCGCCGCCGAGGATAGGTACGTTCCAGTCGGCGCTGCCGCCCATAAACAGAGTTGGCGTCTTGACCTTCGTGACGTTCCGGTACGGCGATACTTTGACCCACGCCTCCGGCTTCTCCCACGGCAAACCTAACTCGCTCTCGTAATCGCGCTCATATTCGTCGTGGCCGTACAGACTCAGAAACTGGGCGGCGCCAGCATCTGAAATCGCGCCCTTGAAGCGGGTGGTCTGCGCGATGATGAAGTCGGTGGAGATGGCACCATAGGAGTGGCCGCCGACGCCGAGCTTGTCCGGATCGGCGATGCCCTGCTCAATCGCGTAGTCCACCATCGCCATGTCGTCCTGAAAGTCCTTGTTGCCCCAATCCGCAAAGATAGCTTTGCAAAAGTCCTGGCCATACCCGGAGGAGCCGCGCGGGTTCGGAAAAAGGACCACATACCCGTTTGCAGCATACAGCTGTGCAAGATTCGAAAACTCGGCGTAGTAGGCCCAAACCGGGCCACCGTGCGGCACCAGCAGCGTCGGATATCTCTGCCCGGGCGTGTAGTTGAGCGGCTTATAGAGATAGCCCGAGACCGGAGTCCCATCTTTCGATTTGAAATGAACGTACTCGCCCTTGGAAATTTGGAGCTGAGCGAACAGGGCGTCGTTGACGTGGGTTAACTGCGTCAACTTGCTTTGCCCTGCTAGAAAGATCTCGTCCGGTCGATCAATCGTGGCCATTTGGACCGCGATCGAACCATCTCCAACGTTGCCCGCACTGCCGCCGCCCGTGGAGTATGCGCTTACGAAGACCGAGCCAGCTACTGGCCGAGCGCCCAATTGACCACTGCCAAAGGAGATGGAACCGTTCTGCGTGTTCAGAACAAAAGTCGCGACGTTTTGCGTCCCGTCATCATCCACGATGAAGTAGATAGCCGATCCATTCGGGGAGAACCGCGGGCTGGAAACGTTGCGATCCAGCGATTGCGTCAGAACCTTTGCCGGTCCTCCGCTCGCAGGCGAAACCGCTAGATGGTACGTGGCGTACGAAAACAGCTTCGGCTCCAGCACCGTGACGTAGGCAATGGTTTTTCCGTCGGGCGACCAAGTGGGAGATTTATCTTCGCCGGGATTCGTGGTGATTTGCGTGAGGTGCGCGCCTTTGTCCGTGTTGCTCGCCGACGCGGTCCAAATATCCGAGTTGTAAGTCGCATCGGGATCAGGTGTGGAGCGGTTGCTCGTAAATGCGATGCTCTTTGAATCGGGCGACCACGCTGGCTCCGAATCGTCGTAATCGCCCGAGGTGATTTGGGTTAGCGACCGGTTCGCCACGTCGAAGACATACAGGTGCGTGCGTCGCCGATCGAGGTAGCCGACTTCATCTTGCTTGAACAACAGCCGATCAATCACCCACGGCCGCTTCGACTCCTTCTCCGCTCCCGATTCGGCCGCGTCCGCCCCAGTCTGCGAATCCGTTGCTGCCGCTGACGCGCCGTTCCCATGCTCTTTCTTCGGCTTCGCCGCCTCCAACTCTTCCGGCGTCGGGTCACGCAGCACCAGCACCAACCGCCGCGAATCTGGCGACCAGGCAAAGTCCTCGACGTTCGGCATCGTATCCGTCAGCCGCTGCGCTTCTCCGCCCTGCCGACTCAGCAGCCAGACCTGCGTCTTGCCGTGCCCGCCCTTGCGATCGGAAAGAAACGCCAAAGATTTGTTGTCAGGACTCCACCGCGGATGCGTGCAACTCACTCCTTCCGCCGTAAGCGGGATCGCATCTCCGCCGGTCGTCGGCACCATCCAAATTCGCGTCTCGTTTTTGTCTGTCTTGAGACTCGCAGTGTCCACGGCATAGGCGACCCATTTCCCATCCGGACTAAGCTGCGGGTCGTGAACCGCCTTGATTGCAAAGTAGTCGTCGATCGTGATCGGCCGGGGCGACTGTGCGCGAGCCGAAAAGCAAAGCAAGCTGAACACAGAGACACAGAGGATACGGAGACGGAAACTACACTCGGATGAGAAGAAACTCATTCGCGAAACCCTCGGAAACGAAATAAACGCCGAACAAAACGCGAAGTTTAGCATGGGTTGCACGCGGCATCGGAAGAGGAGAGACCAGCGATTCTGAGCAGGACGAAGCTAGTGAAACTCGCAGTTAAGAAGTGGTCGCTCGGTGATTGACGTATGCTGGTCGTGAGACGATCGCTCGCCGGAGCACAGGCTTAAGCCCGTTCCACTTGGCCGTCCGAATGGACGGGCTCCGACAACGAATGAATTTTTCGCGTAGCCGCATTTTCTTCTTGCATGGCCGAACGAACCTTGTATTCTGCGTTTGCGAACTCTCTCATCCCAGCGTGCGAGGGAGCCCCGCTCAGGAGGACGACTAGTAAGAATTGAGTTCTGTACCAGTTCCCGCCCGCATCTCCTCTCCCGCCATTTCCACAGCAAAAAGAGTCGCTAAGCTAACGCTCTGGCCGCTCGTCGCTGCCACCTTCTTCATGGTGTCTGGCGGCACCTATGGCACCGAAGAGGTCGTCCACGGTGCGGGCTACGGGCGCGGCATCCTCATCATGCTCTTCCTGCCCATACTTTGGTGCCTGCCCACCGCCTTCATGATCGGCGAACTTTCCAGCGCGCTGCCAGCCGAAGGCGGCTACTACGCTTGGGTCCGTCGCGGCCTCGGCAATTTCTGGGGATTTCAGGAGGCTTGGCTTTCGCTGGTCGCCAGCATTTTCGACATGGCGATTTATCCCACGCTCTTCGTTTTTTATCTGAAGCAGATGTCGCCCTGGTTTGGTTCGCCAAGCCATGGCGTGTTGGCGGGGCTCTTCGTGGTCGTTACTTGCGCCGCGCTGAATATCGCTGGCATTCGTGTCGTCGGCCTCACGTCGCTCTGGCTTTTCTTCTTGCTCTCCGCACCCTTCGCCATCATCGTCGTGATGGCTCCATTTAAGGCCGGCGCTTTTGCCGCTGCTGCCGCTGGCCACCCGGCCGCCGAAGCTACCAGCCTCGGCATCATCGGTGGCGTGCTCGTCGCTATGTGGAACTACATGGGCTGGGACAATGCTTCCACAATCGCGCAGGAAGTCGAGCGCCCGCAGCGCACTTATCCACGCGCCATGATCGCCGCCGTCGTGCTGGTCTCGCTCAGCTATGTCGTGCCCTTCCTCGCCGTCTACTTCACCGGCATTCCGTCCTCATCCTTCGAAGCCGACGGCTCCTGGGCCACCGTCGCCGGCCTTATTGGCGGCAAAATCGCCGGGTTCGAATGGCTGCGCTTCTTCATCGTCCTCGGCGGCATGATGAGCGCCTTCGGCATGTTCAACGCTCTCGTGATGAGCTACTCGCGTCTTCCTCTGGCGATGGCCCGCGACGGCATGCTCCCCAAATTCTTCGCCCGCACCACCAAGGGCACGCAAACTCCCTGGGTCGCGATCGTCGTCCTCGCCACCTGCTGGGCTTTCTGCCTCGGTCTCGGCTTCAAGAAGCTCATCACTTTGGACATCATGCTCTACGGCGCCAGCCTGATGCTCGAATTCGTCACCCTCGTCGCTCTGCGCATCCGCGAACCGCAACTCAAACGCGACTTCCGTGTTCCCGGCGGCCTTGCCGGTGCCATTTCCTGCGGCATCTTCCCGCTCGCGCTGTTGACTCTGGCGATGGTCGAAAGCGAACACGAGAGCGTTCTCGGCATCAACGGCCTGCTGTTCGGCGGCCTCATGATCGCGGCTGGATTCGCTGTTTATCTCACGACCAAGCCCTTGCGCCGGTCGATCATCGCTCCTGCGGCCACGCCCAACGCCGCCCTCGGCGACTAACCGACGGCTTTCGGCCTTTCGCCGCCAGCCGCGCTCACTCCTGATATACTCCGCCGTTCGAACGAATCGCATCCGCCCGAACGTCGGAGGAAACCGTGAAGCATCTGCGGCGTCTGTTGCCGTTTCTCATCGTGGCCGTCATCGTCACCGGTCTGCATCTCCGCGCGATGGCTGCGCCGAAACCATCGCCGCGGCAAGCTGACGCGCAAGCCGCGCCCTTCGATCAGAAAATCTTCTCAGGCCTGCACTGGCGCTCCATCGGGCCCTTCCGCGGTGGACGCGCTCTTGCCGTCACCGGCGTACGCGGCCAGCCCGACGTCTACTATTTCGGCTCCGTCGAAGGCGGCGTCTGGAAAACCAACGACGCCGGCCGCACCTGGAAACCAATCTTCGACTCGCAACCCATCGCCTCTATTGGGGCCATCGCTGTCGCGCCCTCCAACCCCAACATCCTCTACGTCGGCTCGGGCGAAGCCGATATGCGCTCCAGCATTTCCTCCGGTAACGGCATGTACAAATCCACCGACGCTGGCGAAACTTGGCACCACATCGGCCTCGAAGACACCCGCCAAATCGCCCGCATCGCCGTTGATCCCAACGATTCCGAAAAACTCTACGTCGCCGCACTCGGCCATGCCTACGGCCCCAACAAAGAACGCGGCATTTTCCACTCCACAGACGGCGGCCAGACCTGGCACCAGCTCCTCTTCAAAGACGAAAACACCGGCGCGATCGATCTAGCAATGGAACCGAACAATCCCAAGCACCTGCTCGCCGCTCTTCTCCAAACCCGCCGTCCGCCCTGGAGCATTTATCCGCCTTCGAAAGGCCCCGGCACCGGCCTCTACGAATCCCGCGACGGCGGCGAAAACTGGCAACAGCTCACTGGCCACGGCCTGCCATCCGAAGGACTCGGCCGCATGGGTATCGCGTTCGCTCCCAGCAATCCGCAGCGCGTCTACCTCATCGCCGATGCCACCGAAGGTGGCATGTATCGTTCCGACGACGGCGGGTCAAATTGGCAACGCGTTTCCAAAGACGGTCGCATCTGGGGCCGCGGCTGGTACTTCGACGAAGTCAGCGTGGACGCGCTTGATCCCGACACCCTCTACGTCCCTAACACTTCCTTGTATCGTTCGCGCGACGGCGGCAAAACTTTCACCGCCATCAAAGGCGCGCCCGGCGGCGACGACTATCATCAGCTGTGGATCGATCCCGATTACCCGCGCCGCATGATCCTTGGCTGCGATCAGGGCGTCATCATCACGCGCAACGCCGGCGAAACCTGGAGCAGTTGGTACAACCAGCCAGACGGCCAGTTCTATCACGTGGCCGTGGACAATCGCTTCCCGTATTGGGTTTATGGCGCGCAGCAGGACAGCGGCGCCGCCGCCACTCCTTCGCGCAGCAATTATCGCGGCATCAACTTCCACGACTGGCGTCCCATGGAAGCCGGCGGCGAAAGCGACTACGTCGCACCCGATCCGCTCCACAACGGCATCATCTTCGGCGGCTCCGTCGCTCGCCAGGAATTGGGTGACGAAGAAGTCCAGCAAATCCCGCCCACGCTCACTCATCCCGGCGACTACCGCCGGACCTGGACGCTCCCGCTTGTTTTTTCAACGTTCGATCCCAAGGTTCTCTACTTCAGTGCGCAAGTCGTGTTTCGCACCGCCGACAGCGGCAACTCCTGGCAGCAAATCAGCCCCGATCTCACCCGCGAAGATCCCGGCATCCCGCCGAATCTCGACGCGCCTACCGCCGCCGACATTCCTCCCGGCAAACGTCACGGCGTGATTTACACGATTGCTCCTTCGCCTCTGAAGGCTGGCGAAATCTGGGTCGGCACCGATGATGGCTTGATCCATCTCACGCGCGACGAAGGCAAAAACTGGTCCATCGTCACGCCGCCGCAACTCACTCCCTGGAGCAAAGTCACCCTCATGGAAGCGTCGCATTTCGACGCCGCCAAAGCGTACGCTGCCGTCGATCGCCACCGCCTCGAAGACCTCAAGCCATATCTCTACCGCACCAAGGACTTCGGCAAGACGTGGGAGCTTCTCTCGCGCGGCATTCCCGAAGGCAGCTTCCTAAATTGCATCCGCGAAGATCCCAAAGTTGCCGGCTTGCTCTACGCCTGCACCGAAAAAGGCGTCTACATCTCCTTCGACGACGGCGAGAACTGGCAACCGCTGCAACTCAACATGCCCGTGGTTTCGATCCGCGACCTTGTCGTCCACGAAGACGACCTCGTCATCGCCACCTTCGGCCGTTCTTTCTGGGTGCTCGATGACATCGCGCCGCTTCGCCAATGGAGCGCCAAAGTCGCCGCCGCTGATGCGTGGCTCTTCACGCCCGCCACTGCCTATCGCGTTCGCCCCGGCTCCGACCAAGGCACCCCAATTCCCTTCGACGAACCGCAAGCCGAAAATCCCTCAACCGGCGCCATGCTCGACTACTTCCTCCGCGAAAAATCGTCCGAACCTGTTGTCCTCGAGATTTTCGATGCTTCCGGCAAATCCGTTCGCCGTTTCGCCAGCAACGACGAAATGCCGAAAACGAATCCCGACGAACTCGACATTCCCATGTACTGGATTCACGACGCCGAACCGCTCTCAGCCGAACCGGGCATACATCGCTGGATCTGGGATTTGACCTACGCCGTCAGCGGCCCCCGCCGTTCGCGCCGTGGCCCCGCAGGGCCGTTAGCCGTGCCAGGCAAATACACCGTGAAACTCACCGCGGCAGGAAAAACTCTTTCCGCCGATTTCGCTCTCAAAATGGATCCGCGGGTCAAAACACCTCCATCAGATTTGCAGCGCCAGTTCACTCTCGCTATGCAACTCGTCGCAGGCGCGGGCGAACTCTCCGCCGCTACTCAGCAAGCTGACGCTTTGCAAAAACAAATCGCCGCGCGCAGTAAAGAGTCCGAAACCAGCGCCGAAGCGAAAGCCGCGCTCGATTCCTTCAGCAAAAAACTCACTGCCATCGCTGGCGCGGCCGGCCCCGGCGGGTTCGGCGGCTTCGGCCTGGCCGTCCCCGGCAATAATCCAGTGACTCTGCGCCAAGCCTCCGCCGCGCTAGGCGGCCTCCTCGGTATCGTCGAAGGCGCCGACGTCGCGCCAAGCGCCGACGCCACTACCGCCACCGCCCAATGGCAATCCGCTTGCCGGCAAGCTCTAGCTAAGTGGAAGACACTGCAAACCACCGATCTTCCGCAACTCAACTCCGTTTTGGAGAGAGCGCACCTGCAACCACTGCAGCCGCAATAAACTTTTGCGCGGCGAAAGTTCTGCCAACACAAAGCAGTCAGATCGCTCGCCCGGTCAGTTGGTATTTTGTCGGCAGGCGCCTGAGTAGGGATTCTTGGCGGGCCGCGAGGGGACATGGAAATGTCCTTCCGAATCAACAAGAAACGGGGAAAAGTCTCGATTTGGCCTCGACGGACAGGTGGCGCGACATTCGGAGACCCTGCGGGTTCTACAAGAGCAAGAGAAAAAACAACCAGCCCAGAATGGAAATGAGGACCCTCCAATGATCAGCAACAAACTAAACAAACAGCTCGCGACGGCCGCTGCTTTCGTCGCGTTGACCTTCGCGCCGGCCATCACCCGCGCGCAAGACAACTCGCAACAACAGCAACCGCCAGCGCAAACTCAGACGCAGACGACTCCCCAGCAGCAAACTCGCCGTCACGGCCTGATGCAAAACCTGAACCTGACCGACGATCAGAAAGCGCAGTTCAAGAAAATTCACGGAACGACCAAGTCGCAAATGGAATCCATCAAGAACGATTCTTCTTTGACTGCCGATCAGAAACAGGCGAAAATCCATGAGCTGCGGCATGATGCCCGCATGCAAATGGCGAAGCTGCTCACTCCCGATCAGCGCGCGCAAATGAAGGCAAACGCTCGTGAACTTCGCGCCGCGCGCCGTGAAAAACAGCAGCAGCCCACGCCGCAGGCCCAGCCGCAGGGCTGAGCTCCGCAACTTTGGAGCGGTCCGTCCTGCAGGGTGAGCCGGCAGCGGCCGAGACAGAGTTTGTTCATTGCAAGTGAAGCAAGGAAAGGGACGGTCGGCGTGACCGTCCCTTTTTCGTTGCGCCCTTCCCTTCTCGCCGCGTAGCTGCCCGTCCAAATTTGATATGCTGCTCGATGTGCGAAATTTTCGACGAATGCTGACGCACGCCTGGGACCGGCGAGAATTTCGATTGGCGTTGGGCGCCGCTTCAGCACTTTTCGCGTTCGCTAGCCTCGCATTTTCCTTCCAAGTCTCCACGTCAACTCCGTCGCAAACTCCAGCGGCTGCCGCTCCCGCCGCCAATCCGCCGGCGCAAAACCCCGCGCTACAAGCGCCCCCTGCTTCGCGCAGCGGCCTCAATGTCGTCGTCCTCGATCCCGCTCACGGCGGCACCGACACCGGCGCCCGCGGCACTGGCGGCATCCGCGAAAGTGAAATTGTTTTGGATTTCGCCGCGCAAGTGAAACGCGCTCTCGAAGGCCAGGGCTTCCAAGTCGTTCTAACCCGCCAGGCCAACGACAATCCCTCTTTCGACGATCGCTCCGCTATGGCCAACGCCCAACTCGGCGCCGTCTTCATCTCTCTGCACATCGCTTCCACCGGCCTGCCCGGCACCGTTCGCGTTTACGTAAATTCCGATTTGCCCACCAACACCGATCCCAGCGGACTTATCTCCTGGGACCGTGCGCAAATGCCTTTTCAACCTTTAAGCCGCAAACTGGGTGACACGGTGCAAGGCCTGCTCGCGCAAAAATTCAAAGGTTCGCCGAACAATGCACAGGCGGCCGCCGTCCGCCAGCTCCGCACTACCGCCGCTCCTGCCATCGCCGTCGAAATCTCCAGCGTTGTCGTCGACGATCGCGCCGATCTCGATCGCATGGCTCCCGGCGTTGCCGACGCCATCGCCACCGGCGTGGCTATGTTCAAGCCGTCCTACGTGTTGCCTTCCAATTCGCCGGGAGGTACGCCCTGATGTCGCGTGGATTGCGCTGGCTCATCGCTTTTCTGTGTCTGGGCGTGATCGTTGCCGCGATTTATCTGCCGATTCTTCGGCGCCGCATGAAGCTTGCCGCAAAACTCCAGCAGCAAAGCGCGGAGCAGGCGCGCCGCGAACTCACGCAACCTGTTCCCGTCAATCCCGCCGATGCCCGCGTCAAGGCAACCATGTTCTGGGCCTCGGGAAATAGCGACGGCTTGTTAACGCAAACTGTGGCCGAATTACCCCTCTCGAGTGATCCCGTACTTCGTTCGAAGCAAGTCCTCAACACTCTCCTCGCCGGACCGGTGGACGTGGAACGTCGCACTCTCCCGCCGGATGCCGCGCTTCTGTCGTTTTACATCTTGCCCAATGGCACCGCGGTCGCCGATTTTTCCGAAGCTCTCGCCACGGCCATTCCTTCCGGCATTCAAAGTGAGCAACTCGCCGTCGACTCCATCACCCGCACGCTCGAGGCCAATGTCCCGCAGATCCAGCGCCTCAAAATTTTGATTCACGGCCAGGAAGTGGAAACCCTGGCCGGACACCTCGATTTAACCGGGACCTTCCAGGTCAACACGCGCGAAACCGCACCTGTCGCCTCGCCAGCCGTTTCTACATCGCCGTCCGCTTCTCCTGCGCCCTCTGGCGCCTCGCCCGCATCTTCGACACCGACAACTGCCGCTCCCACTTCGTCGGCGCCCACCGGCGTTGCGCCTGCCGCGTCGCCTTCACCCAACGCTTCAACTCCGTCACCAAAACCCGCATCGCCCTCGGACAAGCCCCCGACATCGCCGCCCGGTTCGAAGCCAAATCTTTCACCTGCACCACAATCGACGCCCACCAGACCGGCCGACTCCAATTGACAGCCGAGCGACGCCTCGGCAAACTCATTCCACGCTCGAGGGCGACCCAGCAAACGCGGTGAGCGAAACCGGTGATTACATTCTGGTGAAATAAAGGAGCAAGGAGTGGGAGTGACCACAACGGGAAATGCGCGAGCCGACGGACGCGGGCCAGACCAGATGCGCCCGATGAAAATGACGCCCGATTTTATCTCCACCGCCGAAGGCAGCGTGCTCATCGAACTCGCCCACACGCGCGTGATCTGCACCGCTACCGTGGATGACGGCGTGCCCGGCTTTCTGAAGGGCAGCGGCAAGGGCTGGGTCACCAGCGAATACGGCATGTTGCCGCGCGCTACCGAAGAGCGCACCGCCCGCGAAGCCGCCCGCGGCAAACAGTCCGGCCGTACCCTCGAAATTCAGAGATTAATTGGCCGCTCGCTCCGCGCGGTGACAGACCAGGAGGCACTCGGCGAACGCACCGTCTGGATCGACTGCGACGTGATCCAGGCCGACGGGGGAACCCGCACCGCTTCCATCACTGGCGCGTTTGTTGCTCTGGCTCTTGCCTTCGAACGCCTGGTTGCCGCCGGAATTTTAAAAGCTTCGCCGCTGATTGATTCCGTTGCTGCCACCAGCGTCGGCATTGTAGACGATCGCCCGCTGCTGGATCTCGCCTACGAAGAAGATTCCCGTGCCGAAGTGGACATGAATGTCGTCATGACCGGGAGCGGCCATTTCGTCGAAATTCAGGCGACCGCCGAAGGCCGGCCCTTTAGCGGCAGTGAAATGCAGGACTTACTGGCGCTCGCCGCCGCCGGCATTCGCCGACTCACCGAAGAACAGCGCGCGATTCTGCCCGCCCGGTACAGCGCGCGGGCGCGTTAGGCTTCGGCTTGGCGAGCGACTCGTCTTCTCACACGCTCGGCGCATCGCGCCATCTCGTTTTACTTCTGGCCTCCAGCAATCCCGGCAAAGTCGTGGAATTTCGCGCTCTCGCTGCAGACTCGTCGGAAGCTCGCGGTGTTCCCAGAGATTCGCCTGGTGCCAGGGAATCGTCATCATTCACAATCGAGCCGTTACCAGGATTCGCGGAGTTACCCGCGTTCCCGGAAGACGCACCTACGTTCGCGGAAAATGCTGCGGGGAAAGCACTGCACTATTCGCGTTTTGCGAATGAACTTGTGTTCGCGGATGATTCCGGTTTGGTCGTACCCGCTCTCGGTGGCGCCCCCGGCGTCCGCTCGGCGCGCTACGCGGGCGAACACGCCACCAGCGCCGCACGCAACACCAAATTGCTCGCCGCGCTACGCGGCAAGACTGGCGACGAACGGAGGGCTCATTTCGTTTGCGCGATTGCGCTCGCGAGACAAGGCCGCGTTTTGGCGGTAATCACCGATCGCGTTGATGGACAAATTCTCGAAGGGCCCCGGGGCTCCGGCGGATTCGGTTACGATCCTGTCTTCTACTTCCCTCCCCTCCAGAAAGCTTTCGCTGGGCTCACCGCCGAACAAAAAAATCAGCACAGCCATCGCGGCAAAGCCTTTCGCAAGCTGTTGCTCGCCTTGCGTGCTTGCACATAGAAAGTTCTGCCGATTCCCGAGATCGTTTCTCTTTTTGAGCGAGCAGGCAAGGCCCCGCTAGAGTTGGAACTGGCAGCGTCGAAACAAGCGCACAGGCAAGCGTGCCTGTGCTACTAACCCCTTCCCTCAGATCGTTTTGTCTTTTGCATAGCAGATGTTCTGCAAGCTGCATTCGGGACAATTCGGTTTACGGGCGAAGCAAACGCGGCGGCCGTGCCAAATGACCTGGTGTGAGAACTGAATCCACTTTTCCTTGGGAATGACTTTCATCAAGTCCTGCTCGATTTTTTTCGGATCTTCGTTGCGCGTCAGGTCGAGGCGGTTCGAGATGCGGATGACATGCGTGTCCACCACGATGCCGCTGGCAATACCGTACGCTGTGCCGAGCACGACGTTTGCGGTTTTGCGCGCCGCGCCCGGCAGCGTCAACATTTCATCCATCGTGCGCGGCACTTGGCCGCCGAACTTCTCGACAATTTCTTTGCTCGCGCCCATCACAGATTTTGTTTTGTTGCGAAAAAAGCCCGTGGGCCGAATCTCCTGCTCGAGGTCGCTGGGATTGGCGTAGGCCAACGCCTCGGGTGTCGGATATTTCTTGAACAGGGTTTCGGTCACCTGATTCACGCGGACATCAGTACACTGCGCGGAAAGAATGGTGGCGATCAACAGCTGAAACGGATTTTCGTGCCGCAGCTCGCAGGTGGCGTTCGGATACGCTTCATCGAGTTTAGCCAGAATGGCGGCGACGCGTTTGGGATCGGTGCCTTCTAGACCTTTGCGTCCACTGCGGTTCGCCGTCTTCCTCGCGATGACGGCAGCCTTTCCCGACGTCGGCTTACGCGTCGGCTTCTTTTTTCCTTTGGTGGTGGCCATGTTTCCTTTCGATATTGCCGTTTCAGGTTTGCGGTGCGTGCTCGGTGATTTCTTCGCGGGCGGCGTCCCAATACTGCTTGCGGCCGGTCCAGTAGGAGGCGGTGGCCATCATGTTGGCGACGGAGTGCGCAAAACCGTGGCGGACGGTGCAGTGCGGCTGCCGGCGCGAGCGCAGGCACTCGAACCAGTTGGCCATGTGCTCGAGGGTGCGGTCGTCAATGCCTTGGGGCGGCATGCCGGTCTGGCCGGCGGGCAAAATGAATTTTGAGGCGCGCTTTTTATCGATTTCGGAATCGTCTTCGTGCGTGCCTTTTTCTTCCACCCATTGATAGCGTGGACTGCCTTCGCCGCCGATGTTGGTCAGTGTGGCTTTCTTGCCCATGTAACGCGTCGAACTGGGCGCGTCGTTGCCAAAGCTCGTGGCGTAGCTGACTAGAAATCCTTTGGGATACTCGAAGAGCACCTGAAACGTGTCGGCGTTTTCGCGCCCATCGTGCCAGGCAAAAATGCCACCGTGCGCCATCGCAGATTTCGGAAAATCGTCTTTCATGAACCAATGGACGAGATCGATGGCGTGGCTCATCCATTGGTCGGGAATACCGCCGGAAAATTCGCGATACAAGCGAAATTCGCAGTAGACCTGTGGATCGAACGGACGATACACCTTTGTCAGCAGCCACTTCTTCCAATCGGTGTCCGTTTCACGAATCAGTTTGGTTTCTTCGCGACCACGCCAGCGCGGGCCGTGATAGTTCCAGACGATTTCCACTTTACTGATGTCGCCGAGCGCGCCGGTCTGGATGAAGTCGTGCGCAGCGATTTGATACGGCTCGCTGCGGTGCTGCGTTCCGACCTGCACGATGCGATCACTCTTTAAGACTGCGTCGCGCGCCGCTTTCACTTCGGCGAGTGCGTTGCCCATCGGTTTTTCGACGTACGCGTCTTTGCCGGCTTCCACAGCCATTTCCAGAATCGGCGAATGGGAATGCTCCGGCGTGGAGATGATCACGGCGTCCACGTCTTTCAACGCAAGGACATCTTCCATGTATTGAAGACTGCGCGGCGCGCGGCCGTAATACTTCGCGTTGGTTCCCGCCGCTTTTTCGCGCTTCAGCTTCCAGAGGTCGCAGACGACATTTATTTCCGCGTTATGGCTGGTTTTGAGTTGCGCCGCGATCCAGGCCAGGTCTTCGCCGCGGCTCCCGGTGCCGATGTGAGCGAGGGAGATGCGGTCGTTCGCGCCGAGAATGCGCTCGTACGAAAGCGCGGTGCCGGGCAGAGCGGCGCTGGCGGCGAGTGCAGCGGATGCGCCGATGAATTTTCTGCGGTCGAGTGTGTCTGAAGTTTTTGTCGGTTCCGATTTTGAAATTTTCAAGAGTTCTTTCATACAGCACCCCTGAGTGGCCGAGAGGCGGTCATCCTCAGAAGGATGACCCGACAAGAGCGGCGAACCACTGCTGCGGAGGCCCTCGCTGCCCCAAGGTGGGCCGCCGCTACGTAAGCGAGTGAGATGAAGGGATGCATGAGTTAGGCGAGGTATTTCAGGGTTTGCTCGATGAGTTGGGTGGTGGGCGGGTAAGGGTCGCCGGGGGCGTCGTATTCCATGGAGCAGTAGCCGCGATAGTTGGCCGACTTGAGGATGTCAAAGGATTTTTGTATGTCGATGGTGAAAGGCTTGCCGTGCTCGTCGGTTTCGCCGGCTTTCACGTGGCAGATGTTGTAGGCGTGCAAAAACATGTGCTTCAGGGACTGATAGTTGAAGTCGGCGTTGCCGGTGAGCATGGAGTTGGCGAAGTCGGGCAGCGCGCGCAGATAAGGATGGTTGACGGCGACAACCGTTTGCACGATGAAGCCGGCATCTTCGCTAACCAGGTCGTCGTTTTCGAGAGTAACGACTACATTTTTTTCGGCGGCATAGTCCGCGAGGTGGCGCAGAGTGATGGCGGCGCGGTCCACATTGGGCGCAGAATTTTCTGCGCGGCGAACGTGGGCGCGAATGCCGGGCGCGCCGATGCGAACGGCAACATCAACCCATTGTCTAGCGTAGTCGATCGCGGCTCGGCGTGCGGCGGGATCGGCGTCGTAGAAGCTATGATCGTTGCCGATGGGAATGTTGACGGCGCGGACGCCAGTTTTTTCAAGGACAGAGCGGAAAGCATCTAGGTCGGCGGGTTCGAGCGAAGGAAAATGGTCGTCGAGCGGCTCGATATTGTGGACGCCGAATTTCTCGACAACGTGCGCGGGAAAATCGGAGAGCGTCATGCCCGGGAGATTGGCGTCGCGATCATGATTGTTAGGAGCGTTGATGTACGCACGGAACGGGTAAGAGGCGACGGCGATGCGATCGCGGGGCTCGGTGGGAAAAGCGATGTTGGGCGGAGGCACGCGCTTTGACGTAGAGCCTAGTGCGGACGTTGTGGTCTGATCCTGAGTAGCGCTTCGGGATACGCGGATGCTCGTTGCAGGCGCTGCCCACCTTTCAAAACCCGAAAGGTGGGGCACCCAAGCAGCACCGGCCGTCAGGGTGCCGAGAGATTCAAGAAACGCGCGACGCGAATGGCGTGAATCTAGGGTCATAGTTTGTTGGACCGGCAGAGCCGGTTCGGGGAGCATATCATTTTTGAAGAAGTGGGTAGTGAGCAATGGGTTGGGAATAGGCAGAAAGACTTCGTCCTTTGCTCCGCGCCCAGGTTCGTGAGCTGTGAAAAGAACGGATACCCCCACCCCCCGGTTTTTCGGAAATTTGTGTGAGTAAAGGAGTTAGAGGAGAGGGTCTGCAAAATTTTTGAAAACAAAAGAGATAGCAGAAGAAAGAGCGGACTGGCAGGCGAGGACACGACGCATAGTAGCATGTAATCTGTTTACTGTCAAGGTATAGTACTTAATGCAGACGATTCGAATTGGGACGAAATAAGTGGAGCGGATGGAGAAAGTTGGCGGGAATTCGGGGGTTTGGTGAGACGGTTTGGAAAAAGAGTGTCGATAAAGAGGCAAGAAATCAGTAAGGCGAACGCCGACCTCGGAATGTGGGCGGCGTTGCCGAACGACTTCAACTGCACGGGTCTAAAGACCCGCTACTACGATCCAGACCATCGCGCAGGGGCCTGGGCTGATGGCGGGAATCACGATGATGCGGGAGAGGCACAGGTAGGTGCCTGTGCTACTGGGTCAGTGGCAGGTGGCGGAGCCGGAGTCGGTGAAGGATTTGCCGGCTTCGGGGAGGAATTGCCAGTCGTAGGAGTGCGGATGGAGAGTGAGTTTGAGGACGCCGAAGGCGGTGGCGTCGCGGACCTCGGAGTTGGGCTGGGTGGCGCCGAAGGGACGATGGTTTTTGCCGCCGGTGCCGACGACGAATTCGCGGATGCCGCGGGCGGGGTCGGCGAGGCCTTGGGGATTTTGCGGAGCAAAGCGCTCGTAGTCGTGATCGTGACCGTTGAGAACGACGTCGGCATGGGCCGCGTAGAGACCATCCCAGAGCGGCTGGACTTCAAGATCGTTGCCGTGCGCGCCGCCGGAACTGAAGAGCGGCTTGTGCCAGTAGGCGAGAGTGCAGGCGGCGGGATGCGCGGCGAGATCGGCACGAAGCCATTTTTCCTCAGGCGAACCGGCGCTGCAGCCGCCAACGTCGGCGCATTCACTGTTGAGGACGATGATGTGCCAGGATGCGAGATTGTAGCTGTAGTAGCCGGTTTTGGGGTCGCCCGCAGCGGAACCGAAGTAATCAAAGTAGGGAGTGGCACCGGAAGAATGAAATTCGTGATTGCCGGGAGCGGGGCGGGTACGGGACTTGGCGCGGCCCCAGGTCTTGTCGTAGCAGCGGAAATTTTCGGCAGTGCCGTCGGGATAGGCGAGGTCACCGGCAGCGAAGACTGTGCCGGGGATTTGGTCGAGGAGCTTGGCGGTGGCTTCGGCACCGGAAGGGTCTTTGCAGTCGGAGATATCGCCGGCGCCGACGAGGACGGCGGGTTGGGAGTTAGACTGTTGGGCGCGCGAGGAAAGAGACAAAGAAGAGAGTGTGAAAAGGAAGAGAGTCGCTGCGACGAAGAGAGTCTTCGAGCGTGCGCGTGAGTTCATTCGTGAAGCAGCCTACCTTTCGGATTTGTCATGAAACCGGAGTAAACGAAAACTTTCTTCAGGGGCTGAAGCCCTTCCTTGCTGTGATATACGTGGGGGCTGAAGCCCCCACCTCCTAAAGAAAAACCGAACCTCAGCGGCTAAAGCCGCCTGATTTTAGCTGCGTTTACGGAACGACTAAAATCGTGCCCTCCCGCCAAGCAACAATCCCAGACCGCCTCGGAACCTCGCTTCGGAATGGCGCACCAGCGAAAAGTAGAATCCGATGCCACATCAACTGGAGTCCGCGCCCACGAGGATCACACTGACGAAAACCCGGAAGCGGGCTGGTCGGGCTCGCTCCCGGCTTTCGTCTTGGGGTGGTAAAACCATTTCGCGGTGTCGTCAGGGGCGCAACGCAAGATTTTCGCCGGTTGAGCACGCCACTACGGCTTTTCGCGGAAGGGCGTCCAGCGGAGGCCAACGGAGTAGGTTGGTTTGTAAAATTCGCGCTGGATCAAGTACTGCGTGCTGCCGTTGTAGAAGCCGAATACTTCGTTGTTGGCGTTGAGGATTGCGCCGATCAGCGTGAGCCCTTTCTTCAGGCCAACGCTGCCTTGCATATCAATCTGAAAGTGGGAATACAGGTAGGTGTCCGCGTCTGGACCATGAACGCCGCCAGGCGTGGGAGTTGTGGGAGAGCCGTCTATCGGAGTACCGTCCTGAAACTGGTAGGAGAAGATGTTGGCCTGATTGTAGCTAAGCCCAAGCCGATACGAAAAACGGCCTTTGTCGAAGGTTGGGCTGATGTTCCAGGTATTGGGCGCTTGCCGGAGCAAGTGAGGATGGTCTGAACGTCCAGGGATCC
>Ga0335080_10000284_pt1 | contig 45938 bp, 42 predicted proteins | sample Lox_Sample_34_FD_206720 | JGI IMG/M metagenome (GOLD analysis project Ga0335080, IMG submission 206720) | Soil microbial communities from Loxahatchee National Wildlife Refuge, Florida, United States - Lox_Sample_3.4 | ecosystem: Environmental > Terrestrial > Soil > Wetlands | place: USA... | reverse complement strand
TGCTGATGACGGCGGTGATGGTCTCGCGCGTCATCGGATACGTGCGCGAAATCTATATCGCCTGGGCCTTCGGCGCCGGGCCGCAGACCGATGCCTATGTGGCCGGCTTCACCATTCCGGACTGGTTGAACTACATCGTTGCGGGTGGTACGGCATCGATCACGTTTGTGTCGATCTACACGCGCTTCCTGGCGCAGGGCAAGGAAGACGAGGCGCAGGAAACATTCTCGATCATCATCACGGTCATGACGGTGGTGCTGGCCATCGGCGTTGGACTGGCGGAGATTTTTGCCCCGCAGTTGACGCGTTATTTCTTCAACGGATTCAACTCCGATCAGGTAACGCTGTGCGTTCACCTGACGCGTATTCTGCTGCCCGCGCAGATCTTCTTCTACGTGGGAGGAGTGGTCTCGGCCGTTCTGCTTTCGCGGCGGCTGTTCCTGTTTCCCGCCTTTGGGCCGCTGCTCTACAACGTGGCAATCATCCTGGGCGGCCTCTTGTTTTCCCGGCAACTCGGCATCGCATCGCTTGCGTATGGAGCCCTGGCGGGCAGTTTTATCGGGCCATTTCTGATTAACGCAATCGGGGCGGCGCGGGTAGGGACGGGGTACCACATTTCGTTCGATATTCGGAATGAAGCCTTTCGCGAGTGGGTGCGACTCTCGATTCCGCTCATGCTGGGGGTATCGCTGGTGACCGCGGATGACTGGATCCTGCGCCATTTTGCTTCGAGCGGCATCGGTGAAATAGCCCGGCTGAACTACGCCAAGCGACTCTTCGCCGTCCCCATTGCGGTGCTCGGCCAGGCGACCGGACAGGCGTCGTTGCCATTTTTTGCCCGTCTGTTTGGGGAGAAGCGAAGCCGGGAGTTTGGCCAAGCGGTAAATCTGTCCGTGTTTCGAATTTCCGCCAGCGCGCTGCTGCTCAGCAGCCTAATGATGGCGACGGCGCTGCCGCTCATTGACCTGGCCTACCGGCGGGGGCATTTTGGCTTCGCGGACTCGGAGGCCACGTCGATTTACTTTTTCTGGTTTTCCCTGTCGCTGGTGTTCTGGTCAGCGCAAGCGCTCTATGCCCGGGCTTTCTATGCCGCCGGAGACACGCTGACGCCGATGGTTGCAGCGAGCATCCTCACCCTGGCGTCGCTTCCGGTTTATGCCGCACTCTACCGGACCTTCTCGACCGTAGGACTGGCAATTGCATCGGGCGTGGGGATTGTCGCCAACACGCTGGCCCTGGCGATTCTTCTGCACATTCGCAAGCTGGTTTCGCTCCTCGACCTGCGATGGGGAGAATTGGGAAAAGCGACGTTGACGGCAGCGGCCGCGGGGTTACTAAGCTATCGGGTAGCGGGGGTCGCCACCACTGGAGCCAGCCGGGTGGCTGACGTGATGTCGCTAACGTTGGCGGCGATTACATGGACCGGAGCTGTGGCCGCCGGACTCTGGCTAACGCGATCAGAACTGCCAGGGGCGCTAAGACGGCGTGAAGGGACAGCATACCCGCGTGTCGCGGAGAGCCAAGCCGACGAGTTAACGCGGGGCATCGAACCGTGAATGGGGGGAAAAAGGGTGGCCAGCTGCTTTACCGCAAGCCAAGTCCGCCGTTGAAGTTCCGGATTACGTCGTAACATTCACAGGCGACAGTTTCCAACTGGTTGCGATTCACAATTCGGACTGCTCCGCGGGCGTTTTCGACGGTACCGGCGTCGTGGAGGATCCCAATGGCGATGCTCACGCTGGGACGGCCCGTTCCGAGCATCTGAGCCAGAAAACCGTGGGTCAGGGGAAGAATCTCAGAATCTACGCGGTCCTGGCACATCAGGAGCCATCGCGCCAGCCTTTGCTCAATCTCATGAAGGCGGTTGCAAGCCGCGATTTGCGCTACCTGTAGTCCGTTCACAACCGCGTAGTGGGCAAGCGCCGATCGCAGCGCCGGGGCCGAGGGCAGTAAGGCGGTCACGGTTTCGGCCTTGATCCGGAAGCCGCTTCCCGGAATTTGCGTAATGGCGCGAAACGAGCCTCGCTGCAACCCGACCGTGAGGGGGATTCCCACCATGCCTTCGCGGCCAATGATGCCGACTTCCACGCTTCTTCCGTCACGGCTGAGGGCAACCATGGAGGTCATACCGTCGTTGAGGAAATAAGCAAAGGGAATCTTCTGGTCCGCTTCGTGCAGGATGAAGTGACGCGGCAGGTCAATGGGCTCCAGCTCAGGATGAAAGAGGGCAAACTCGTCATCGGGAAGAGACAAGAGCATGACGTTGCGTATTGCCTTACCGGTTTCGTCAGTGCGCGTGATGGAGCGCAGGTCGATGGGCTTGGAAGGGGTCAACGGGTCTTCCAAACCATTAGCAAGCGAGCTTTCCTGATCGAGTGCCATAGCGAACAGGACTTGGATGTCATCTGGAAAAATCGAGGGTGTGTAGAGGGGCCAAAATATTCTTGGATTTCTGAGGAGAGAAGACCTTAGAGCGGGGAGACACGATAACTGGGGCTCCCCAGGGCGGAGAGCCCGCCATGCAGGGACTAACCGCGACTAGGCGCGAGCGGCCGCGGCTTCAGTCGTTGGCGCGGTCTTGACTTCTTCGCCGTTCGGCTTCTGGCCGGCTTTGCGAATATCGATACCGCCCTTGAAGAAAGCGCCGTCTTCGATAGAGATGCGAGCAGCCACGACGTCCCCGGTGAGCGAGCCATCGCTGCGGATATCGACCCGGTCGCTGGCGGTGAGATTGCCGCGAACCTTTCCCAACACGACGATCTCGCGAGCATTGATGTTGGCGGATACAACACCGTTGCGGCCGACCGTCACCCGGTTTCCCGCCAGGTTGATGGAGCCTTCCACGCGGCCATCGATGTAAAGCGACTCAGAACCCGTCACCTCGCCTTTGATTACGAGCGATTTGCCAATCGTCGCCTGGTCGGCAGTACTGGCGGCCACGGGACGCGGAACCGTCGCGGACTCGCTGACCGCAGGGGTCACCGGGGTAGGCATGGGGGGGCGTTCTGGTTCACCGGTCCGGGAGGGAGTCGTAGTTGGTTGATTTGTGGGCTTCCACATGTCGCGAAACATCCTTTCCTGAATATGGATTAAGGGCCACGCCGCATTTCGGTGACCAAACCGAATTTTACTCCGCCCAGCGCTGTATGTGTTGTGGAAATTGGTTCATTCACGAAAGTTTTCGCGCTCCTTAGGGCCTCCTAACACAGGTGGAAACCTTAACGTCGTGTAATTTCTCCTCATTTCGTGCACTTCTGTGTGCCCGGCGACTCAGGTATGCTGAAGGCAGCGAAAAAGGCAGAACGCTCCCACGAAAGCCATGCTTCCCGATTCGGCGATCCTGAAGAAAATCGAGCGCCAACCGAAGCGATCCGCAGGATTCAAGCAACTGGTAAGAGAATTGGGCTTCCATGGCGAAGAAAGACGGTTGCTCGCCGACAGGCTGAAAGCCCTGGTGAAGAGCGGCCAGCTTCTCGCCGTCGATTCCGACCGCTACGCACTTCCGCAAAGCACCCCTGGGAAGAACCTGATGGCGGGAAGACTGACGATGCATCGCGATGGATTTGGCTTCGTGATTCCCGATGCCAATACCCTCGACGAACGGCTGAAAGGACGACTTTCCGGGGACATTTTCATTCCCCCGAGCAGCGTCGGTTCGGCAATGCACGGAGATCGCGTGCTGGTCGAGATCGTAACCGTGCGCTCCGATGGCCGGGCGGAAGGGCGGATCGTTCGCCCCGTGGTGCGGGCACACAGCACTATGGTCGGCGTTTTTCATTATGGGAACCGTTACAACTACGTGACGCCGATCGACCATAAGATCAACCAGCAAATTGTGATCGGTCCAGGGATGGAGACTCCCCAAGGGGATGGTCAGACCGAGCCCGGCGGCCGGGAGCGTCCACCCAAGAAGAGCGGGAAGTCACGCCATCGCGTGCTGGGCCAGGAGAGCGCCCAACGACGGGAGGAGGATATCGAGGGTTTAGTGGTCGAGGTTGAGATCACGGATTGGCCAACGGCTACGCAGACTCCCCGGGGTCGGGTGGTGGAGATTCTGGGTCGCGAAGATGATTTCGGAGTCGATGTTGAGATCATGATTCGCAAGTTTCACTTGCCCCACCGATTCCCGCCGGAAACGCTGGAGGAAGCACAAGCGGTTGAGCCGATTATTACGGGGGCCGAACTACGCCGCCGGCGCGACTTCCGCAATGTTGCGATCGTGACCATCGATGGCGAGAGCGCGCGTGACTTCGATGACGCGGTTGCAGTGCGGCGGCTGGAGAATAACAACTTCGAACTGCAAGTGCATATCGCCGACGTGGCCCATTATGTGCGCCCCGAGTCCGCACTCGACGAGGAAGCGCGACTGCGCGGTACGAGCGTGTATTTTCCCGACCGGGCGGTGCCCATGCTGCCGCTCGAATTGTCGACCGATATCTGCAGCCTGCGGCCGCGGCTGGATCGCCTGGTGATGTCGTGCGCCATGGAGATTGACCACCGCGGGGAGATCGTCAGGTACGAGCTGTCTGAAGGTGTGATCCGGTCTGTGGAACGCATGACATACACGGATGTGAACGCGGTTCTGGAAGGCGACCCGCGAGCGAGGTCACGGTATTCGCAGCTGGTTCCGTCGTTCGAGATGATGCGCGATCTGGCGTTGATCCTGAATCACAAGCGACAGCGCCGGGGATCGATCGACTTTGACCTGCCCGAGCCGGTGATCGAGTTCGATGAATTCGGATTGATGAAGAGCATTGCGCGCTCGGAACGCAACAGCGCACACCGCATCATCGAAGAATTCATGCTGTCGGCAAATGAGAGTGTGGCCGGGTACCTGGAGAACCGGGGCATCGCTTCGCTCTACCGGATCCACGAAAAGCCGGACGCAAAGCGCGTGTACGACTTCGAAGTGATCGCGGCCACCTTCGGCTACTCGCTTGGGGTGGGAGCATTGCCGATCCAGCGCATACAATTCAAGACGGACCGGCGGGCGGCTTACGGCACGGGCAAACGGCTGCGTGAGCTGGAAATTCCGAAAGAGGTTCACATCACGCCGCGAATGTACCAGAAGCTGACCGATAAGATCGCCGGGAAGCCGGAGGAGCGCATCCTCTCTTACCTGATGTTGCGCTCGCTGAAGCAGGCGCGATATTCGGAAGAGAACCTGGGGCACTTCGCGCTGGCGGCACCGACCTATACACACTTTACCTCGCCGATCCGGCGCTATCCCGACCTCATCGTACACCGGATTCTGAAAGAAACGCTGCCGGGGAGCCAGGAGACCGCGGGTGGACTCCGTTCGGACTCGGGCCGACAGGATCCGGATAATGCACCCGGCCCCTGGTCAAAGCGGCGCGACCACGCCGCTCATGGGGAGGCCACCAAACCGCGGGGTGGCCCGATCACTTTAGAGGAGCTTCACGCGATCGCCGAAGAGTCAAGCCAAGCGGAACGGCGGGCCGACGAAGCCGAGCGCGAGCTGATGGAATGGAAAAAAGCCAAGTTCATGCAGGAGCGGATCGGCGAAGAGTTCGACGGCCTGATCATCAGCGTCACCAAGTACGGGTTCTTTGTGGAGTTGACCGATCTGTTCGTTGAAGGCTTAGTTCCGTTCTCCACGTTGACCGATGACCGCTACAGTTATCACGAGAACACCCGGGAGATTATCGGCCAGCACAACCGCAAGACGTACCGCCTGGGACAGAGAATTCGGGTTCTGGTCGACCGGATCGATCCCGTGGAAAAGAAGATTCAATTTGCCATCGTGGAAGAGCCAAAGGCCACCCGCGAGGGCCCAGGGAAACGGCGCCGACGACAGTAGGGTTCCGATGCGGCGCAAGTTGCCGTCCGATGAGGCGCGAGCTGATGTAGAATTGAAGGATCAACCCCGCCGCGCGTGTGGAACGCAGCGGTTTTCCTGCCGTCGGGACGTGGCTCAGCCTGGTAGAGCACTCGCTTGGGGTGCGAGGGGTCGGCAGTTCAAATCTGCCCGTCCCGACCATTCTTCATTTGTTTCTTGCCAGTTGGACTTTCGCCGGCAGTGCGGGGCGGCGGTCTCCATAGCGCGCAGATGGCAACGTCCCGGCGAAAAGTGGCACAGATCAGAGCTATCAAGCTCGGCGGCCTACAGTGAAGACTGTATGGCGCAGGTTGACGCATCATCGTAAAAACTGTTAGGGGCACTTGACGAACGTGCGAGAAGTATTTTCTGAGAACGTCGATCTCGACTCGGTAACCTTCCTCTTCAACGACGGGTCCGTCATCTCCGTCAGTCTTGACGTATCGAAAGTGGTGGACGCGCAGTGTTACGCAACGGCGCGAAAGACGGCGCATCAATTCCTGGATGCGCTGGGCGACGACGATCGATGGGAGGGAAAGATCGATTTCGAGGGCAACATTCTGCAGTCGCCCGTCAGAGTCTCGGTCATATGACCGAGAGCTCGCGTCCGGAATGAGACTGCACCTGAGAGTGCTTACCGTTGAGGCACCTCGGGGTCCGACTATTCCGAAGCGCCCGAAGCGAGCCTTCCTCTGCTACCCTAATTCCAATCTTTTCCGCGGGCGCCAGCCACTCAGGAGACGGATCGGGTTGAAAACATTTTGCGCCCTTGCAATTCTCGTTTGTGCGAGCCGGTTTGGCGTCCCCAGCGCGGCGCAGCAATTGCCCACAACGACGCAGGAGCCGACTGCCGGTGCGCAAGCGCAGCCTGAGGCGAAGCCCGAAGCTCCTCCAGCGCCTTCGCAGACCAGCGAGGAAGAGATTCAGCGACGCGAGCAGTCACAACGGGTTCTAGGGGTGCTGCCCGATTTTTCGGTCACCAACCGGCAGAATGCGCCGCCCCTGACTCGTCGTGGCAAATTTCGGTTATTCGGCAAAATTGCATTCGATCCCATCACCGTGGGTGTGGCCGCCATACAGGCAGGGGCGGGTCAAGCAAGAAACAATTTCCCCGGCTACGGCCAGGGTGCCGCGGGTTACGGGAAGCGATTCGGGGCGGCATTCGGCGACGAAGTCTCCGCGGGGTTCTTCAGCAATTTCTTCTACCCCGTACTCTTCAAAGAAGACCCGCGTTACTTCCGACTGGGCGAGGGAGGCTTTAAGCGGCGCTTCGTCTATGCCCTGAGGCAGGAGTTTATCTGTCACACCGACAGCGGGAAGAGATCGTTTGCATGGGAGAACGTGTTAGGAGCGTTTTCGAGTGGCGGGCTTTCAAACCTGTACTACCCGGACAGCGATCGCGGCGCGGGGCTCACAATGAGCCGGGCGGGAATCGCCATCGTGTACAACAGCATCGCCGGGGTGGTCAACGAGTTTTATCCTGACCTCCACCGAAAACTGATCCACCGGCGTCCGTCTTCGAACCAACCGCCGCCCGAAGGCGACCCAGCGCATTAGGCGCGCATCGTAGTGGCGGAGGATGCCATGATACGGAAACTCAAGTCGGGAGAATTCCGGTTGTATTCACGCAAGAAGAATCCAAAGACCGGCAAGCGCCGAACTCTGGGGACCTTCACCAGCCGCAAGCAGGCGCAAGCGCGGGAACGCGCAATCCAGTTTTTCAAACATCACGGATAGCGCCGGTTCCCACTCAGAGTTGCCTCTGCGCCACGAGCGAAAGGAACAGCACCAACGACAAGGCAATTGCGGCCAGGCTATTGACGCGAATGGCGCGATAACTGGAAGGCCAGGGGAACATCAACACCTCGAACAGGGGCATCAGTCTCTCCGGCCAGAGGAGGCCAGCGAGGCCGAAAGCCAGGGAAACCTGGATGACGACGGGCACACCCGCACTGTGCATGCGCTACTCCAACGCGGAACGCGAAAGTTCGGACGGGGGGAATCCGTTCAAAAGAGTCTGCCTTGCATGGGTGGTGGCGTCAACCGAAATTTGAGGCAAGGAGACGAAGGTAACTAGGGGCAATCCCTTAAGCGCCGGCCTCAGGTGTTCCGAGGCGGCATGACCAGCCACTTCAGGAGGACGTTCACGATGGTCAGAACGATGCTGCCCCAAAAAGCGGCCATGAAGCTTCTGATGTGAAAACCCGGGACAAAAGCGGAGGCCAGTTCGATCATGAGGGCATTGATCACGAACCAGAACACTCCCAGGGTGAGGATGGTAAGGGGGAAGGTAATGACCTTGAGGAACAGGCCGAGGGTTGCGTTCACCAACCCGATGACGATCGCCGCAATTAGTGCCGCGCCCGCTCCATCCACATAGAAGCCCGAGACCAGGCGCGAAGTGATCCAGATTGCGAGGGCCGTAATAGACCAGTGCAAGAGCATTCGCAGCATAGAATCCTTGGCGGCACCACAGATCCAGCGTCACAACTATAGCGCAATCATCATGAGCCCGGCGATGTTCTGTCACTCCCAGGAGGGGGAGGCAAGTGGTAGACCAGTTTGCAGGAAGTGACTGATGGCGGTCTCCCAGGCCTGCATCTTGCGGTTGAACCAGGTCTCGTCATAGCGTTCGACCTCGGCGTTGCCTTCGGGCGACAGACCGGTATAACAATAAGAGATGTGGGCATTGGTTGTACCCGACTGGTTGGGTTCGAGGAAAATTCTGATCTGGGCGGCGACCATCTCCGGCCTTACCCAGGCGAATTCGATCCGAAATTGGGCCGGATCATAGACAGTGACGAGCCAAGTGGTTTCTCCGCCGCCGTCGTCGGGAGTCGTGAACACACACCCGTCTTCTGCCACTCCCGAGCGGGAGTAGATCATGCGATATTTCCAGCCTGGAACCCAGCCGGCCTCGCGCACTGGGCATAGAAGCGGAAAAACCCGATCAGGCGGGGCATTGTTGGTCTGGGTGTAGCTGTGGTTGATGCGTGTGCCTCGAAAGTCTGCCATTATCCCTCCAAAAAGAAATGGCTCGCGCACCAGGCACGAGCCGGTTCGTCATTCGATTTCAACCTAAATAACAAAGCCAGACCCAAAAGGCCTGGCTGTTTTCTGGAGGATTCAGTATCTCACGTAGGTGTGTTGTCGAGAAAACGAAAAATTCGGTTAGGATGTTGACGAAGGGTCGGTATGCGGTCAAGGCGACGAACAATTCTCACAATCTGCGCCCTGGCGATCCCGCTGTATGCAGGATTCGTAGGATTTGTCTGGTGGGCCATGAGGCAGCCGCCGGAAAGGTTCGGCCGGGTGATGGCTCGGATGCCGGGTCCGGCGGTGTTCTTGCTCGCTCCCTTTGAGACGATGTGGACGCAAGCCCGGGCCGGGCGGTTGCAGGCGGGCGACCCGGCTCCCGACTTCGATTTAGTGAAGCTCGACAAGAGCGACCATGTCCAACTCTCGATCCTGGCTGCTCAACGGCCGGTTGTACTCATTTTTGGGAGCTACACTTGACCGCCATTTCGGCGGGAGGTTCCCGCGCTCAATCAGTTGTACGAGCGATACGAACAACGGGTCGAGTTTCTTGCGGTCTACATTCTCGAGGCTCATCCGAGCGACGTGTGGCAGATGGAAAGCAATGTGCGAGATAAGGTTGTCTTTGCCAGCCCGCGGAATGAAGACGAGCGCTCTAAAGTTGCCGGAACCTGTGTAAGAAAGCTGGGAATCAAGTTTCCAGCGGTGGTCGACCAGTTCGACAACGCGACGGAGCGGGCGTATACGGGATGGCCGGACCGCATGTATTTGGTCGACTCGCGACAGCGTATTGTCTACAAGAGCAGGCCCGGGCCCTTCGGCTTCAAGACCCAGGAACTGGAGGCGGCCCTGGTGAAGCTGGTTGGGAAATAGGCTTGCCTGCGAGGCCGCGAATCCTGCCCGGCGAACGAGTGGTCCAATCGATAATCTCTCGACGACGGCGGCCCATCGGTGAACATTCATCTCGACAGAGTTGAGGCCCGAGTTTTGGGCTCGCTGATGGAGAAAGACATTACCACGCCCGATTACTATCCCTTGTCCTTGAATGCGCTAATCAATGCCTGCAACCAAAAGAACAATCGCGAACCGGTAATGAATCTGGAGGAAGATGAGGTACGGCAGGCCGTGAGCCGGCTGCAGGAAAAACGCCTTGCCGGGCCGGCGACGGGGGCCGACAGCCGGGTCACCAAGTACGAGCACCGAATGCAGGAAGCGTTCAACTTCACCCGCGGCGAAAGCGCGATTCTGTGCGTCCTATTGCTGCGAGGTCCGCAGACGCCGGGAGAGTTGCGCGGCCGCAGCGAACGCATGCACCGGTTCGAAGACCTGAGCGAAGTCCAGTCGGTATTGCAGCACCTGACTCAGCGGGAGCTACCCCTAGTGAAAACGATGTCGCGCCAGCCGGGGACAAAGGAATCGCGCTACATGCATCTTCTCTCGGGGTACGTGGAAGAGACCTTGGAGAGGCAGACCGCTTCCCCGGCCAGCCCCGGCAATGGAAGCGAGGCCGCGCGTATTTCACGCCTCGAGGCGGAAGTTGCAACCCTGCGGACGGAGATCGATGGCCTGAAGCAGGAGCTGGCAAGCTTTCGCAAGCAGTTCGATTGAGCCAGGGCGTTCTGAGACAGCCAGGTTCGCCTAGAACAGATTCCACAAGAACTGGTTGTAAACGTCGTGGTGGTACTGCACCTCCGGCGCCTTGACGAAGGTACCGAGCAATCGCGGGCAGCGGTCCGCGGAAGCCTGCTTCAGTTCCGCATAGCGGGCTTTGACGTCTTCGCCCAGCAGCTGGGTGGTCCAGCGGGACTTGCGGAAATTCTCCAGGGCATCGTAAATGTTGTCGGGCAGATAGCGTTCCGCCTGCCGCAGGTTCTTGATCCTGGCAGTTTCGCCATCGATTCCAGACCTGAAGATGGAGTACATGACCAGGTATGGATTGGCGTCCGGGGAAACGGAACGTACCTCCACGCGCATACTTTTCTCGTTTCCGATGGGAATGCGCACCATGGAGCCGCGATCGGTGGGCGACGCCTTGATCTGGTTGGGCGCTTCGAAGTGCGGATCGAGGCGGCGATAGGCGTTGACGCTGGCATTCAAGAGCAGGCAGATATCGTTGCCGTGGGTGAGAATACGATCGATGAATGCCCAGCCGGCCTTGCTGAGCTTCTCTTCGCCTTTGGCGTCCCAGAACAGATTCTTCCCAGCTTTGCTGATGGAAACGTTGGTGTGCATTCCGCTGCCGTTTACGCCGACGACCGGTTTGGGCAGAAAGGAGGCGGTGAAACCCATGCGGGTTGCCACCTGGCGGCAAATCAGCTTGTAGAGCTGGATCTGATCGGCAGCGGCCACGACTTCGCCGTAGCCATAGTTGATCTCGAACTGAGAGGGCGCAACTTCCGGATGGTCCTTTTCGTTCTGGAACCCCATCGCGCGCTGAACCTCAGCGGTGGTATCGATGAAGGTTCGCAGGGGATCGCCGGGCAGGGAGTGATAGTAGCCTCCGGTATTAACGTATTCGAACTTGCCGGTTTCATGATAGCGACGCTCGGCGTCGGCTCCGAGGAAGAGGAATCCTTCAATCTCGTTGGCGGCATTGAGGGTGTAGCCCTGCTTGCGGTTCAGTTGATCGGCGTAGCCTTTCAGGATGCCGCGAATATCGGCGCTATAGGGCGTGCCACCCTTATCGATCACATCGCCGAAGACGAGCACTTTGCCGGGGCCAAAGATGTCAGCGGGCCCCCAGTAGAAGGCGCTCCAGTCGATGCCCAGACGCAAATCGCTCTCCCGCTGGGGGGTGAATCCGCGAATGGAGGAACCGTCAAAGGTGAGGTTGTCAGAGCTCTTGACGAGGAACTTCTTGTCGTAGTCCAGCATATGCAAGCGGCCTTCGAGGTCGCTGAAGAGGACGGTGACGGCCTTGATGCGCTTCTCGTCGTTCAGGTAGCGGAGGCGCTCTTCCTGAATTTTGTGGGAGGCGACGCGGGCCTTGCGTTGTTCCTTGGCTTTCAGGTTCATCTCTTCCAGCTGGTCGTAAGGAATAGCAAGAAAATTTCGCAGTTCGGTCGGCATGAATCTCCTTAGTCAGTTTTCATTGAAACACGGCGCACACGGCAAGCAGCGGGGGATGTATCGGAACGTCTTAGGTTATCGTGCGCGAGTTCCACAGCCAATTAAAAAAAGATTATGGCCGCCATCAAAGAAAACTATAGGGCCGCCGGATCAGGTTTCGTGTGAGTGCGGACACAGGGTGTTGGGCGAGCCACGGCTTCGCGCTGCGATTGCTGATTAACCTCAGCGAAATCAGCCGGTTCGCTTCGGTGCTTCCCGTGCAATCCGCATTGGCGACTGGAAAGAAACCAGCACCGGAGGCCAATATGGCGCAGTTCACACAACTCGGATTATCGGGAAAGTCGGAGGCACACACAGAGGAGAAAACCAGGCGCGATGTCGCGCACAACCATCAATACGCGCGGGGAAAAGCGAAGTCCCACGGAGAGGGGACCGTGCTGGCATTTGCCGGCTCGGTGATGGCAGCATCGCTGTTGGCCATCTTCCTGTTACAAGCAGGTGGATGCTCAAGAGAAAAAAACAAGACGGAGATCACGGCGCCAGCCGCGGCTTCGGTAAGTCCGCCAGCACCAGCGGTTGTGTCCACGCCAGTAGCTACGCCAGTCAGCCAAGCCACGAAGAAAGTCGCGAAGAAGCGGGCGGCCAGCGTCACCTATAGCGATTCAACCTACGGGATTTCGTTCCGCTACCCCCGGTGGTACAACATGAAGGCTGGCGACTCCAAAACCAATTCCAGCGCCACCTCGATGAATTTCGCACAACCTGGCGGTGTCAACGTGGTAAGTGTCGAATTTCCCACGAAGTCATACGCCGAGACGGACTTGGCTTCCGGCTCGTTCGATGTCCGCGTGAACAAGAACCTGACCGCGGAAGAGTGCGAGCAATTTGCGGAACCGCTGGCCGACGCGTCCGGCAAGGCCGAAATCCAACCGACCAAGGTGAAATTCGGCGAGATTGAGAGCCTGACCGGGGAAGAAGCTAACCAGGCCGACGCCAAGTACTACCACGTGTTCAGCAATGGCGCCTGCTACGAATTCGCCCTGGGGATGGCAACCGCCACGGATGGGGGCGACGCAGAAATCAGGCCAGTCGATCGGAGAGTGGTGTTCAGCCACCTGGAGAAGATTCTTGCCTCCGTAAAGATCGCACGGCTCGGCACTTCGGAAGCAAGCGGAAACAATACGACGATGCCTGCAGCGTCGGCCAGCGCGCCTTCGCTCCCGGCCGCGCCGGATGAGATCGCGAAGTAAGCCTTCGAGCCCAAGAGGGGGCCGCACGGTAGTCTAGCCCGCGCGGCCTCTCTTCTTTTTTGCCAACATCGCTTTGCATGCATCGCCTCGAGGTATGACTAGGCGCGACGGGCAATCTCTGTCCCACAGTCACATGTCGAGGAAAAAGTCTTCGCCCGCCGGGAGCGGTCATTTACACTAACCATTCTTTTCTCGCACCAGAGGAGTCTTTTATGCCTGAAGCAACCATAAGCGGTTCTGAATTCAAGAAACAATTGCGCGCCGGGCTGCCGAAGATGGGACTGTTCCTCAATGCCCACAGCCCGACAGTAGCCGAACAACTGGCGCACAGCGGGTACGACTGGTTACTGGTAGACACACAGCATGGTCCGATGCATTTTGAGAAGCTCTCCGCGATGCTCAGCGGAATCGCCAGCGGCGGCGCGAAATCCATGGTCCGCGTTGGCGGGTACGACGATCGGCCGGGCATCCAGCAGGCTCTGGACCTGGGGGCAGACGGGGTTTTGATTCCCTACATCAACACTGCCGAAGAAGCCCGGCAGGCTGTAAGTTGCGCGAAGTATCCCACGGTTGGGACACGGTCCGTTTATTTTCCGCAGCGGAGCATGAATAAAGCCGGCCTCCTCGGATATGCAGGCAACTACAACAACGACGGGATCGTGGCGCTGCAGGTCGAGACTGCCTCCTGCATCGAGAATATTGTGGAGATCGCGGCCGTGCATGGCGTCGACATCCTGTTTCTCGGACAAAATGACCTGTGCATGTCGATGGGACTCTACAACAAATACGAATTCCCACACATGTACACTTCACCGGAGCTGGACGCGGCCACCAAGTCTTTGATTGAACAGGCGCGGAAGAATAATGTGATTCTTGGGCTTTTCCTCTTCGGTACCGCGCGGGTAGGCGAATTTCTGGAAAAGGGATTTACCTTCATCAGCATTGGCAACGACCTGCACCATGTCCTTACCCAGGCGGGCGCCTACGTGAACGACATGGAGAACATCGCCAAGGAGAAGGGCAAGAGCTGGAAGCGACGCCCCACGGCGTTGTTCTAGTTTTTCGGGAGAGCGCGGACCGCGCAAGTCAGACGGCTGTCGCTTTCCTGAGCGCTGCCCGGGCGAGCAACCGGGTTGAATCCAGCACCGGAAGAGGGGACGATTCCGGCGTCACAATAAGAGGAATCTCGGTGCAGCCCAGGACTACGGCATCGCAACCCAGACCGGCCAGATTCCTGATCACTTCGGTGAAGTAGGCGGCCGACCGCGGTGTGACTTGCGCATGGACCAGTTCGTCGAAGATGATCTGATTAATCTTCTCGCGTTCGCTGGCTCCGGGTATGCGGTATTCGAGGCCGGCGGACTGCAATTTGCCAGGATAGACCTGGCTCTCCATGAGGTAGCGCGTTCCCAGGACGCCGAGGCGGCGATAGCGGAGGCGTTGGGCTTCGTCAGCGACCTGCTGGGCGATGTGCAGCCAGGGCCTGGGAGAGCGGTGTTCGACGAGATCGAAGGCCTGGTGAATTGTGTTATCAGGGCAGATGAGAAAGTCCGCCCCGGCGTTCGCCAGTTTGCCGGCGGAGGACAGCATTAACTCGGCAACTCCCGGCCAATCGTTGGCATAGATACGATGCATATAAGTTGCGAGGGAATGGGTGTGCAAAGAGACCTCGGGGTGATCGTGCCGTCCCAGCTGCTGCTCCCCCTCAAGGCATATTGTGCGGTAGCAAAGAGCGGCGCCTTCCGCGCTGCAAGCGACAATGCCGATGTGCTGGTGCATGATTCAGGTCGTCCGTCTCACATGGCGATGCTTCAGGCCGCTACTTTGCCGTGGCCTCGTCGAACAGATTGAGGAACTCAAGTTTCTTTTCCGCCGGAAGGAACGAGGCTTCGAACGAGTTCCGGGCCAGCTCACGCAAATGCTCGTCGGTGAAACCGAAGGTCTCCTGGGCCCGTTGGAACTCCAGACTTAATGAAGTGCCGAACATGGCGGGATCGTCGGAATTGAGGGTCACCATCAAGCCGCGGTCGAAATAGCTTCGCAGCGGGTGCTCGGCCAGTGAGGCACAGCATCCGGTGCGAAGGTTGCTGGTCAGGCAAACCTCAACGGGAACCTGGCGCTGGGAGAGCTCCTCGATCAACTCCGGATCCTGCACTGCGGTCAATCCATGTCCGATACGTTCGGCACGAAGGTTGAGCGCTCCCCACACCGATTCCGGGCCGGCATTTTCGCCAGCATGTGCGGTGAGGCGGAGACCGTTTTCTGCGGCATATCGATAGACATCGCGAAAGAGCTCCGGCGGCCCTTTTTGCTCGTCACCACCAATGCCCACGGCAATCACGCCGCGATCGCGGTAACGGACGGCCAGTTCAAAGACCTGCTGTGCAGCTGCGGCGCCAAACTGACGGACCGCGTCGAAGATCCAGAGCAATGAAACGCCGAAATCGCGCTGACCCCGGATGCGCCCCCGCTCGAGGGCCTCAAAGATGGCTGCGAAGTCCTGCTTGCGCCAGAGACAGACGCCTACCGATACGTAGACCTCGGCGTGAAGGACACTCTGCTCCTTCAATTGACCCAGGAGGCGGTAGGTGATCAGTTCATAGTCTTCGGGAGAGCGTAGATGCTCGGTAACCGCTTTGAATGCCAGCAGAAAGCCGGAGAAATCAGTAGAGCGATAGAGCGTTTCGGCTTCGGCAAGCGATCCGACGTGACCGTGGCCACGTTGAATTTCCACCAAAGTCGCGGGTTCAACTGAGCCTTCCAGATGCAGGTGCAACTCGGCTTTGGGGAGCGAACGGATAAAGCTCGAAGGCGCGCGATCGGACGGCATCTATTCAAATTGTAGATGCGGGAGTGCAGAGTTGCGAATCGCGGGGCTTAACTATCGCATGAGGGACAGATGAGACCTACTTCCCCGCAAACTCGCTACGGTGGCGGCTGTAGAAGTAGTAGATAGTCAAGCCAATCACCAGCCAGGCAAAGAAGCGCAGCCAGGTCAGGATGGGCAGGCCCGACATCAGGAGTACGCAGAACAAAACGCTCAGCAGCGGCGCCGCGATGCCCCCAGGTGCGCGGAACCCGCGATGGCGGCCTGGTTCGCGATAACGCAAGATGATTACGCCGATCGAGACCAGCACAAAGGCGAAAAGCGTTCCAATATTGGAAAGGTCAGAGAGGGTCCCGATGTCGAGGAAACCGGCCGGGATGCCGACAAGGAAGCCAGCAATCCAGGTTGCCGTCGCCGGGGTGCGAAAACGGGGATGCACCCGCCCGAACAGTTTGGGAAGCAAGCCATCCCGGGACATGGAAAACCATACCCGCGCCTGGCCAAGCTGAAACACCAACAAGGAGGAGATCATACCCATCATGGCGCCGAAGAGAACACCCAACTCGATCCAGCTCAGCCGATGGGAGCCAGTCGTGGTGGCCAGCATTTTCATGCTGTTCACCACCGGCGCGGCATCGTCTCGAACTGCCTGCCAGGGCACCAGTCCAGTAAGCACGACAGCCACGCCGATATAGAGCACGGTGCATATCACCAGGGTGGCGATGATTCCGATAGGAAGATCGCGCTGCGGATTGCGAGCTTCCTCGGCGGCGGTGGAGACGGAATCGAACCCGATGTAAGTGAAGAAGATAATCGAACCGCCGGTGAGGATGCCAGACCATCCCTCAGGCGCGAAGGGATGCCACCGGCCGGGATTGACGTACTGCGCTCCCACGGTTACAAACGCCAGAATGGCGGCGATCTTGAGAATCACCATGACATTGTTGGCTTCGGCGGATTCGCGGATGCCGCGCACCAGCACCACCGTCAGAATCATGACGATGAGAAATGCGGGGAAATTGAAACCGAAGTGCAAGCCGGGCGGGTAGAGCATATTGCCCTTAAGGTCGGTAAGCCCGCCAGGCAGGTAAGCGGGCGATATCCAGCGAAGGGCGGGATGCCAGCCAAACCAATCGAACATGCCGACGAGGTGGGCGGCAAACCCCACACTCACCGCCATATTGCTGACTGCGTACTCGAGAATCAGGTCCCAGCCAATAATCCAGGCTACCAACTCGCCCATGGTGGCATACGAGTAGGTGTAGGCGCTGCCCGCGATCGGGATCATGGAGGCCAACTCGGCATAGCAGAGGCCGGTAAAGGCGCAGACGATAGCCACCAGAATGAGAGAGAGCGCCAGCGCGGGTCCAGCTCCGGGCCTTCCCTGAGTGGCGTGATGTCTGACGAGAAAATCGAGCAACGGCGCGTTGAGGATGGAGGAGGTATCGAACTTCTGCCCGCCAATGGCCGTGCCGATGACGGTAAAGATGCCGGAGCCAATGACGGCGCCGATGCCCAAAGCAGTCAAGGAAACGGGGCCCAGAGTTTTCTTCAGGCGGCGATCAGGATCTTCGGAATCGGAGATCAGCTTGTCGATCGATTTGCAGCAGAAAAGCTGGTTCTCCGACGTGCGAATGGTCTCAGTGACGCGAGTACTGGTGGGTGGTTGTGCCAAATGGCCTCGTGTTACTTGTGGACTCACCGGCATCCCACCAGCGACGGCGGAATGCCGGACATGACATTCCAAGCCGTCTTAACGTTTGGCCTGGCCGCGCGCCAACTTCTTCACCTTGCGCTTCTGCGAACCGCGGGCATACTCCCGCGGCTTGAGCGGTTTTTCCGCTTTGCGCTTCTTGCGCGCCGTCCGTTTGACTTTCTTCCGCTCGTCTTTGCTCAAGGTTTTAGTATTCGCCATGAATGCGCCCCGAACCTGTATTTTGCCAAGCAATTTCCGGCTGCGAGATGACTCGGCGGATCACCCCGATTAAGAAATGCAAGCTGGTTTTACGCTCCTTCCAACTGCGCGTACTTTTCCACCAGCTTTTTCAAGCCGAACTTGGGGAATTGTACCGTAATCTTGGCGTTGTCGCCTTCCCCTTCACGCTGATAGACGGTGCCCTCGCCATATTTCGGGTGGCGGACCTTCTGTCCTGGCCGAAACCCTTTCTTGCCTATTGCCTCGTTGAGGGCAAGCTTGGGAAGGCTGAACTTCCTGCCGCGCGAGGCAAAGAACTCCGCGATATTCTCAATGGAATTGTAGGTCTTGCCCGGGGAAGAGCGAGATGGCGGGGGTTCGCGCGCCGCCCAAATGACGCTCTGGTCTTCGTCCTCGTAGGCATAGTGCGCCGACCGGCTGGGCGGGGATTGGAGCGGAGCGGACGGCCTGGTACGAGCTGGAGAGCGCTGTGCGCGAACGCCGAGCTCCTCCATCAGCTCTGAAGGAACTTCGGCGAGGAACCGAGACGGCACACTCGCCTCCGGAAGTTCGGTTCCATAACGGCGCCGATAAGCAGCCCGGGTAAGGACGAGTGTATCCATGGCGCGGGTCATGCCGACGTAGCACAATCTCCGCTCCTCCTCAATGTCGTCCGGCTGCAGGAAGGTTCTGGAATGCGGGAACAGGCCCTCTTCCAGGCCGCAGAGAAACACCAGCGCAAACTCCAGCCCCTTCGCCGCATGCAGAGTCATCAAGGTGATCTGAGCCCGGTCATCGTAGGCATCCACATCACTGACGAGGGCGGCGTGATCCAGAAATTGATCGAGCGTCTCCGCACGGTCGCGCGAATCCATGGCGGCATTAACCAACTCGCGCAGGTTCTCGATGCGGGAATAAGCTTCGGGCGTGTCTTCCTCTTCGAGCTGTTTCATATAACCGGTGCGGTCGATGAGGAACTTCAGGATCTCTGCGGTATTGGCCGGGCCAGCGGGTGATCGAAAACCAGATTCCTGGTTGGCTTCGGCGCCTGGATCCTCGCTGGCAGCGACTTCGCCGGGGGAGTCCGCCGGCGGCTCGAAAGCAAATGCCACAGGATCGAACTCGATCTGCTCGTCGGAGATGGGCTCGTTGCCCTCCGGCTTTTCGGGGGGCTGGATTCTGGCCGACGCCATGGCCGTTTGCTCGAGGCGCTGCACATAGGTCCCTGCCAACATGGCGCGCGCATCTTCAATCAGGTCAGTGAACCCCTTGAGCGCGGCCAGCGCCCGTTGCGGCAGAAAGCGCCTACGGATGGCCTCCTGGATCGCACCCCACAGCGAGACGCCGGATTCCAAGGCGACTTGTTCGAGCGTTTCGAGTGTCGTCTTGCCGATGCCGCGCACGGGGGTGTTAACGACTCGAAGCAAGGAAATCGAGTCATCCACGTTGTGAATGACCTTGAGGTACGAGATCATGTCCTTGATTTCCGCGCGCTCGTAGAAGGAAAAGCCGCCAACGACGTTGTATTTCAGGCCGTAGCGACGCATAGCCTCTTCAAACAGGCGGGACTGCGAATTGGTTCGATAAAGCACGGCCACCCGCGAAGTTTCACCCTGATCCGCGCATTCGCGCAGATAGCGGGCGACATAGTCGGCGGCGAATAGAGCTTCATTTTCACCGTCTGGAGCCTCGTAGTATCCGATTCGAGCTCCCCCCAGGCGGGAAGTCCAGAGGGTCTTGCCCTTTCGCCGAATGTTGTTCGAAACCACGGCCGAGGCGGCCTGGAGAATGTTCTGGGTAGAACGATAGTTTTGCTCAAGGCGGACGATCTTCGCCTCGGGGAAGTCTTTTTCAAACTCGAGGATGTTGCGGATGTCGGCGCCCCGCCACGAATAGATGGACTGATCTTCATCCCCGACGGCACAGACGTTGTGTTGCTGCCCCGCCAGCAGACGCATCAGCTCATACTGCGGGCGATTGGTGTCCTGATATTCGTCCACCAGGACGTATTGGAAACGACGGTTATAATAATCGCGAACCGTGGGGACGGCTTTCAGCAGGCGCACCGTTTCGAGCAGCAGGTCGTCGAAGTCGAGCGAGTTCGCTCGGGCCAAGTCTTTTTTGTACTCGGCATAAATCTGAGCGACGCGTTCGGTCTTCGGATCCGCCGATTGCAGATAGACCTCCTGCGGATCAAGCATGTGGTTCTTGGCCCAGGAAATGTGGGCGAGCACCGATCGCGGTGTGGTCTGCTTGTCGTCGATGCCCAGGCGCCGCATGATGGACTTGACGAGTTGTTGCTGGTCGGTTTCGTCGTAAATAACGAATTGCCTGGTGAGGCCCACCGGCGCCTGACCGGGAAGAGACGAGGGGATACGCAAGGCTTCGATATCGCGCCGCAACACGCGCACACAGAACGAATGAAACGTGGAAATCACGGGCCTGGCGATGGAAAGTCCGCCGACGAGCTTGTCGACGCGCTCGACCATTTCTGAGGCTGCTTTGTTGGTAAACGTCATGGCCAGAATGGATTCCGGCATGACGCCCATGTTTTCGATCAGATGCGCGATGCGGTAGGTGATGACGCGAGTCTTGCCACTGCCGGCACCGGCCAGGATGAGCACCGGGCCTTCGGTGGTTTCGACGGCCTCACGCTGCTGCGGGTTAAGTTGGGAGAGAAAAGACAATGCCTGGGGCCCTTTATTATCTGGTTTCCGGACTTACGCGGGCGTTCTGGCACTCCTCGCAGGGGCACCAATCCCGCAGAAACTGCCATGAGTAAATTCCCAGCTCGTGTCCATCGTTCCAGTGAAACCGGATGGCGTATTTGCCGACGCCTTCGGCCGAAGTCGGCCGGGCCGAGGGCTTGAACATGGGCAGAGCTCCGGGCGCGGGTCTGACTGCCTCTCCGGGCTTCCTGCCGGTCTTGGAGCGCTCCTCGTCGCAGAGGGCGCAGGGACAGGCGTCGCGCAGAAACGGGAATGCGTAGTGTGAGCGGTGCCCATCCATCCATTCAATATCCACTCCCGTCCCCGTAGTGAGATTGACCTTCACTGATTTGGGGTCGGAGGCGGGCGGCATAAATTCAGTATCGCACAGCCAGAAGGATCGCTTGCGCGTGAGTACGGCGGCTCGAGCGCCCATGTCATAATGGCGTACAAGAGGCCTATGTGAGCTGCTCAATCTGCGAAAAGCGCAAGGAAAAGCGCTTTTGCCTTGCGGTGCACGGGCGCATCTGCCCGCAGTGCTGCGGCGAGCAGCGTGAGGTGACGCTCGACTGCCCCAGCGAATGCATTTATCTGCAACAGGCGCGGGAGCATGAGAAGGACTCCCTGCCGCGGAACACCGATCCGTCCAGGTTGTTTCCCCAGGTCGACATCGGGGAAGCGTTTCTGTACGAGCATGAACATCTGATCCTGGGGCTGAGCTACGCATTAGCGAAGAGCGCGCGGGCAAACCGGGGCGTCAACGACGCCGACCTGATCGCCGCCCTTGCCTCGATGGCTCAGAGCTGCGAGACGCTGGTCAACTCCGGGTTGCACTACGAGACCCCGATCTCGAGCATGACCCAGCAAGGCATTGCCGATGAAGTGCAGGAAATGGTGAAGAGCTATCGCAAGGCCGAGGAGCAACACCTCGGCTACTCGCGGCTTCGCGACTCTGACGTGCTGCGCGGGCTGGTGTTTCTGCTGCGGCTGGGAGAGACTCACAGCTCGGGTAGACCCAAGTCGAAGGGGTTCGTGGATTTTCTCTTTGCTCAATTTCCCGAGAAAGAATCATCTTTGGCAACGCCAGACGAGACCGTCAGCCGGTTAATTGTCCCGTAACCCTTGGATCTTGTGGACGGACTGTCCAGCCGGCAGGGCATCGCGGAGCTCACGCACGGTGCGCTTAAAGACGGGATGGCGGACCTCGGCGGCAATTTCCCCGAGTGGTTCGAGCACAAAGCGGCGTTGATGCATGGCGGGGTGAGGCACAGTGAGGCCCTTCGCTTCAATGATCGAGTTTCCAAACAGAAGGATGTCGACATCGATATTGCGCGGGCCTTTATCCGCGGTGCGCCGGCGACCCATGCGTTGTTCGATTTCCAGAACAGCGGCGAGCAGCTGTTTCGGCATCTTTTCGGTATCGAGTTTGACGACGCAATTCAGAAACCAGGGTTGCGGGCCAGATTCCACCGGCTCAGTCTGGTAAAAGGACGACACCGCGGCCACGTGGCCCAAATTCCGCAGGTAATCGATGGCCGTATTCAGATTCGCGGCACGGTCGCCCAAATTCGATCCCAACGAGAGATAGACAATTTTGTGCATGGCAAGGGTGACGATGTTTCCCTAATTGCCGGCTTCGCCGGGAGTATCCAGATGAAGACTTGTGCCTGGCCGGAGCAACCTCCAAGCTAAATGACGTTCGCGGAACACAGGAAATTTTATGCTATCGATACATGCCAAGATCGACCGCGCCCAGCGTCTGGTACGAATGCTGGAGGACGACGCTCCGCTTCTCGCCGTGCGCGTTGCCAATCTAGCACCTGAACAGCAGCAAGCGGCAAAGGAGTTCGCCGCGCAGATCACAGCTTGCGCGCGCGCCGAGCTAGCCCGACTGATGGAACAGCGATCGTGGTGGGACCCGAACGATCGCAGCCCGCAGGCCGCGGATTGACAATCAGAGAAGCTGGCCGACAGTGGCGTGAGCGGCTCGCGGAATTTCGACGTTATCCGTCTCGGCCGTAGTCTCTTCCCATAACGTGCGGTCGCGCAAGAGACGGGACACCAAGGCGGTATGCATGGCGTGACCGGCACGATCCGCAACCACCCTGCCCAGAATCTGCTTTCCCAGCAGCGCGAGGTCCCCGATCAGGTCGAGGACCTTGTGGCGGACAAATTCATCCTTGAAACGCAAGGGAGGATTTTCGATTCCACTCTTTGACAAGACGACACAGTTTTCCCGCGAGACGCCGCGAATCAGGCCCATGTTGCGCAGGGTGCGTTCGTCTTCGCGGGAGCCGAAAGTACGGGCGGGAGCGATCTCGCGCAGATAGTTGCCGTTAGCGAGTTCGGTGCTGAAGGTTTCCCTGCCGATGAGAGCATGAGGGAAATCGATGGTATAGGAAACCGAGTAAGTATCGGCAGGGTAAACGCCGATTGACTTGGCCCCTTCCCGCAATTCCAAATCGCGGCGAATGCGGATGTAGGCGCGAGGCCGGCGCTGTTTGCGCACTCCCACCTGCTGAATGAGTTTCACGAACGGCCAGGCACTGCCATCGAGGATCGGCAACTCCAGATTGTCCAGTTCCACGATGGCGTTGTCGATGCCGGTTCCGATGAACGCCGAGAGCAGATGCTCGGTGGTGGAAATCAGAACGCCTTTTTTCATGAGGCTGGTGGCATAACTCACGCGGGCTATGTTCCGGCCGACGGCTTCAATCTCGAACCCGTCAAGATCGACGCGGCGAAACACAATGCCCGAGCCCGCAGCTGCCGGCAAAATGCGCAGCCGCACCGGGGCGCCGCTGTGCAGACCGATGCCATCGCACTCCACGGCCTCACGAATTGTCTGCTCGTGTGTCAGACTTATTCTTAGATATCTCTGGCGAGATGAATAGTTTACCGCCTTTGAGCGGAAATCTGTGTGTGTCGATTTAGCCACAATTTGTGGCTTTACTCGCGGCACGTACGAATGGGCCGGGAGCGCCAATGTTCTCAATCACTTCTTTGGCGATTGGTTGGGATCGTAGGTTACCTGCGCGTCAAACATGGAGTCGTTCAGACCTTTGTTGTAGACCACGGAATTAAGGAATCGCTGGTTCGCCATGTCGCCGTTGTAGAAGCGTGTGACGCTGAAGGGAGTCATCACGCCCTGCACAGGGCGGTAGTTGTCGTAGATTTCTTCCTCGACATTGCGTTGCTTATCGACGGGATCGCGCCAGGAGAAACTCTTCTTCACGGGCAAATGAGTCTTGGTGTCAATGTAGAGTGTGACGGCCTGGTTCTGGGAGTCCATGATGGTGACGCGTTGCGCATCTTTTTCCGCTGCGACGGTATCTCCCTCGTAAAACAAGGCAATCCCGGGCTCGGAGAGCCAATGGCGGATGATCCAGTCCAGGGCAAACTGGCGGCGGCGCACATAGTCGCTGACCGCCTTGGGGTCGTCGGAGCGAGTTCCTTTGTACGTGATCTCGAAGCCCTGATTGCCGCGATACACATAGACGACGTCGCGCTTCTTGGTCAGTTCGACGCGGTCTTTGTCGGGATACTTATAAAAGCGCCAGAAGACGATTCCGACGCCCTCGGATTGCCCGTGATGGAAGCCATAGTTGCGGCCTTCCTGACTGATGTCTTCGATATTGAGGTATGCATTGCCGCCCAACGCGTCGAGCATCTGATCGAGAAGAGCCCTGGCTTTGCGGACATTCTCCTGATCCACGGGGATGGAGGAGGGTAGCGACTGAGGGGAGGAGCTGATTTGCCCAACAGCGATGGCAACCAGAAGAAATGCGGAAAAGATAGACATCATTCCTGTAGTTAGACGCCCCCGCATTGATTCTAGCTGCCCGGAAGACTGCTGTCTCAGCCAACTAAAACTGCCCCGCCGTTAACATTGAAGATCTCTCCGGTGATAAAGCCGGCGAGGGGTGTGCAAAGAAACAGGATGGGAGCGGCGATCTCCTCCGGCCGCGCTGCCCGCCCCAAGGGAATCGCGCTGAGGACCGTGCCCCGGCTGGAGGGATCACTCAATGCGGGCATGGACATATCCGTTTGCACCCAGCCTGGAGCCACGCAATTCACACGAATACCGTCAGGGGCGACTTCGGTCGAGAGCCCTTTGACCATGCTGATGATAGCGCCCTTGGTAGCGGCATAGTCGCAGTGAAATGCTTCCCCGCGCTGACCGGCGGTGGAACTCACCAGGACGACATGGCCGGCGACGCCATCCTCGTGTTTCTGCTTTTTCATCTGGGCGACAGCATGCTTGACCAAGGCAAAAACACTGTCGAGGTTAATCCCGACAGTATTCCGCCATTGAGCATCGGATAAGTTGTCGATGGATACGCTTTGCGGGGGCCAGACGCCGTGATTGACGACCAGAATATCGAGGCGGCCGAATCGCCGCAGCGCTTCCGCCACCAGCGCCGGGGCTGTAGCCGTTCCGGAGAGATTACAGGCAACGGCGGCGCATTTGTCCTTACCAAGTTCGTCGACTAGGCGTTCCGCCTGCGCTCTCGACTTCTCATAGTTGAAGAAGACACTGGCACCCGCCTCCACGAACATGCGCACGGTGGCCGCACCAATGCCACGGGATCCTCCCGTAACCAGGGCAACTTTGTTTTGCAGCGAGAGGCAAACGGACATGAGAAGACGCCGGCGGCGCCCGCTGAACAGTATATAGGGAAGGCGCAGCGAGGTTGTCGCGGAGTCAGTTGCCTACACTCGGGGTGCTCTTCTCGGTCTTGAGTTCGCGCCGAAGCATGCGCACCAACATGCCGTCATAGCGGATGCCGCTGAGCCGCTCGAGCTCGGACAGGGCTTCGTCGCTGTTCTTAGCCGCGGCGAAGGACCGGTCGGTGGTCATGTTGACGTAAGCATCGGTGATGGAGAGGATGCGCGCCCACAAAGGAATTTCTTCTCCACGAAGACCGGCGGGGTAACCACTTCCGTCAAAAGCTTCGTGATGGTGTTCCACAGCCTTCTGTAAGTCGGCGCTGCCGGATAGGGTCGCCAGAATCTCAGCTCCCACATGTGGATGCAGCTTCATCAGATAGAACTCATCTTCGGAGAGGGGACCGGTTTTGTTGAGAATGCGCTCGGGAACGAAAATCTTTCCCACGTCATGGACGCGGGCAGCGTACGACAGACTATCGATATCCTCGGCGGAGAAATTGAGCGCGCGGCCCAACAGCTCGCTGTAGCGGGCCACCATTTCTCCATGGCCAGCCCCGTTCAGCTCCCGTAGCTCGGCGGCGTGGGTCAGAGCCTCGATGGCTTCGCGCAGCGCCTGGACATGGAGTTGTGCTTCGTCTCCCTCTTCGCCACCGCACAGTTTGCGAAGCGTAGTGATGAGTTCGTCGAGGTGCTCGGGCCCGGTGTGGCCACGCTGGAGAAACCCTTCAATGTAGCCCGAGATCAATTGCCTCTGCACAGCACCGGTTTCCTCACCCTCGAACTCATCCGCGGTAGAGACGCGATCGCCCCCGGCATGCTTGGAGACATACATACCGGCGTCGGCCACGCGAATAATTTCTTCCGCGGTAAAGCCATGTACGGGGAAGCTCCCGACACCGAAGCTTCCGGTGATGAGGTGTTCCTGGAGCATGGGGTCGGTGGAGAGCCAGAGGCGCAGGCGTTCGGCCAGGATTTGGGCCTGTTCCACGCCGGTCTCGGGCATCAGGATGATAAATTCGTCGCCGCCGTAGCGGGCCACCACATTCGATTGCCGGCACTTCTGTTCGAGCAAGCGCCCAACGCGGGCCAAGACCAGATCTCCTTCAAGGTGACCCAGGCTGTCATTGACCTCCTTGAATTTGTCGAGGTCGATCAGAACTACGGAGAACGGGCGGCCGGAACGAGAGGCGCGCTTCCATTCCGCGGTGAGGGCCTCCCAGAAAAATCGGCGCGTCTTGACGCCGGTCAACCCATCGGTAATGGATTGCTGCTGCAGTTTCTGAAAAACGAAGGAGTTATGGAGGGCAGTGGCCAAGAGATCAGCCAGGGTGTTCATGATCAGAACATCTTCCGGGGAAAAAGCGTCTTCCAGGCGGCTCTCGACATTGAGAACCCCGAGCAGGGTTTCTCCGTAGGTAATCGGGATGCACAGCACGGCGCGGGAGTCGGGCAACACGCCCTGCAGATTGGCTTCGTTGGAGGTCTGCACCAGAGCGCTTTCGCCGGTACGAGCCACACGGCCCAAAATTCCCGCACCCAGAGCGATGCGGCGGCCGAGAGCCTTTGCCGTGGTGCCGGCTTCAGCCTTGATCTCGATGTCTTTTCGGGTGTAGTCGAAGATGCCGATCCCGATGTGATCAAAACGGAAGTTCTTCTGAATGTGTCCCACGATTTCGGCCATCATCTGCTCGGCGTCTTCGCTGGAGATAGCGGTCTTCGAGATGCTGTTGAGGAAGGCGAAGTGGCGGGCCCGGCGTTGTTCCTCCGCGAAGAGCCGCGCATTTTCCACCGCGACGGAAACCTGGCCCGCCGCGGTTTGCATGACTTCGAGGTCGCGCTGCTCAAAGACGTATTCGCGCTCCGTGCTCAAGGCCCCCATCACCCCGGCGGGCCTCCCCGCCAAGAGAATGGGTGCGGCACAGAAGCACTTGGCCGGCCGCGGGGGGATGTAGGTCAGACCCAGGCGTTCCCGGGTTCGTTCCAGGTCAGATCGAATCAGGAGCGGTTGACCGGTACGGAGGACATATTCCGTCAATCCATTGGCGTACCGGCGGGAGCGCTTGGGCAGAGTCTGTCCCCCCTCTAATTCCAGCTCAAAGCGGATCTGCTCACCTTCCTGAAAGGCAACGTAGAAGTTGCTGGTGTCGAAAATCTGGCCGAGTTCCTTGTGGACCGTGCGCAGGATTTCGTCCTGATCGAGACGTGAGCTGATGGCCTGTCCGATCTGGGTCAGGAGCTCGTATTCCTTGGTGCGGCGCTGTGCGTCGTGCATGACGACGTAGTTTTCCAGCGTGAGTCCGATCTGCAGGGCCAGACCGATCAACAGGCGCAAGTTGGAGGATCCGAACATGCTGCGCGCGGCATGTGGAAACAGGATGACGCCGAAGTTATGCTCGCGCGTCTGCAAGCTGACGGCGGTAAGATTGCGGATGTTCTGTTCCATCAGCACCTGGCGGAACTGTTCAAAGCGGGCGCCGGGAAAGGCGGGCAAGGGCTCGGAGAGCTCGCTCAAGTTGCGGAAACTGACGAAGCCGCCGCGACGGTAGGCGAGCTCGCAAATGTACTCGCCGGCGCCGCTGCGCTCCATCTTGCTGACGAGTTCGGAGGAGAAGCCGCGCTGCACCGAGGGCAGAATGGCACGCCAGCGTTCGGAAACGCAGATGACGGCCCGTCCGGTCGGCAAAGGGGCAACGAGGCGATCCAAGATTCCCTGCAGGCTAGGGATGAGATCCTCGGCGGAAAGCAGTCTCATGGGGTCCACGCCCAGAGTGGAGAAAGCGAGAGCATTCTCCTGCACGGCGTTGCGCTCGTTTTCGAACAACACCATCACCATGGCAATGCCCAAGAGCATCTGCGGGATGGGGCCGAGGAAGCGGCCAGCCGTGCCAAACATGGCGACGAACGGACTTCGCAGCTCGCCGAAGGTCATGAGCACCGCCCACAATGCCAGGGAAACCGCCAGCAGGCGGAAAGCAAGAGAGTTCTTGCGATGGGCGTGGCGATAAAAATAGAAGGAGCAGTAAAGAAGAACTATGCCCAGGCCAACATTCAGCGGGAGGCGCGGATTGGCAAAAGCCTCCGGGTGAAAGGCGCCGTCGACGGTCTGAGCCCGCAGGTTCCACCAGGCGGTGGCAACGCCGCCAACGGCGAGCGCGATGTCATACCAGCGCAGGGCAAATTTTTCGCGCATCAGCCGGGTGGAAACGAAGATGCAGAGGGCCATTGCAACCAGGAGCAGGTAACCCAGAAAGGCAACGGACGCCGAAGGTGCCCGGAAAACCTGCCAGGCGTCGAGCGCGTAGTGCAGAGTGTATGCCGCCCATGCCAGTTGCCAGGCGCGGAAATACTGCTGCCGGCTCTGTTCATACAGGTACGCGAAGAGCAGGTACAGGAGCAGGGCAACCAGCCCGGGAACAACGACCAAACTGAGCGCGAGGCTGTTCATAGATTCGGGAAACAGATACCCGATGTCCTGTTAACCTTGTTGCTGGGCTTAACTTTAGTAATGGTTTCACACCCATTCGGACAACACAACAGTTTTAGATGACCTGGTGACGGAGGCGGCAGCGGCTCTCTTCGGTAACCATCGTAATGGTTACCACCGGTCTGTAAGATGGGAGGCTTGAGGGAATGATGGCGCCAGTGAGAAGGCGAAAAACCGGGGAGTGGCCAAACTTGATGAGCCGCTCGCGCACCCGCGGATTTTCGGATTAGCTTGCGATGAAGGTCAGTGACTTTCGCCGAATTGCTCTGAGCCTGGAAGGAGCAGAAGAGAGCTCCCACATGGGGGCAGCCGATTTTCGCGTAGGCGGCAGAATCTTCGCTACGCTCGCTTCACAAGACCAGGGTTACGGAAACCTGATGCTCACGCCGGAGCAGCAGGAGGAATTTGTTCGCGAGTTGCCAGAGGTCTTCCTCCCCGTTCACGGTGGATGGGGAAAGAATGGGGCGACCCATATCCGCCTGGCGCAGGCGAGTGAAGATGTCCTGGCGGGCGCCTTGCGCACGGCGTGGAGGCTAAGGATGGAAAAGAACACGAAGACTAAGCGTAAGGCTAACAAACCAAGCAGGCGCAAGGGCCACGCTTGACGCTGCTTTTTCCCTGCCCGTAACATCGATGCTTCCCGATGACCGCTTCGACTTTGGCCAGCCCTCGAGTGCGCTTCGCACCCTCACCCACGGGCTTTCTCCACGTGGGGAGCGCCCGGACTTTCATCTTTAACTGGCTTTACGCGCGGCACAACGCCGGCAAGATGATCCTGCGCCTGGACGACACCGACGTCGAGCGCAACACGGAAGTCTCTGTGCAATCGATTTTCGAAGGCCTCAAGTGGCTCGGCCTCAGCTGGGACGAGCAGTACAAGCAATCTGAGCGCCTGGACCTGCACCGCAGAGTCGCGTGGGACATCTTTGCGAAAGGGCTGGCTTATCGCGACTTCACACCGGCGCACGCCGGAGAGGGCGACAAATCCGGGTCGCAAGGCGCATGGCTCTTCAATCCCGGGATGCCGGAACTCTCTCGCGCAGAGAGTGACCGCCGCGCCGCGGCCGGAGAACCCTTCGCCCTGCGCTACCGCGTGCCGCGTGAGAGGAATGAAATTGTCCGTTTCAGCGACGCTGTCTATGGGGATCAGGCCAAAGCTGGGGCGGATATCGAAGACTTCGCCCTGTTGCGCAGCGACGGTATGCCCACCTATCACCTGGCATCGTGCGCCGACGACGCCGACCTGGGCATCAGCCATATCATCCGCGGGCAGGACCACCTCACCAACACCTTCAAGCACGTGCTGATTTTCCAGGGTGCCGGCGCGGCGGTCCCGCAGTTCGCGCACTTGCCATTGCTGGTTGCACCGGACGGGTCGAAACTCTCCAAGCGCCGTCACGGTCCAGTGGTTAGCGTTACCACGTACCGCGACGCCGGGTTCCTGCCGGAAGCGTTCATCAATTTTCTGTGCCTGCTGGGCTGGTCGCCGAAGGACAACCGGGAAAAAATGGGGGTGAGTGAGCTGACCGATGCGTTCTCACTCGAGAGCATCAACCGGGCGAACGCCGTGGTGAATTTCAAGGAGCCTGCGGCCGTGCCGGAAGAAGCTTTTGATCCGAAGGCGGTTTGGCTGAACGCGGAGCACATTCGCGGGCTGCCGCCGGAAAAACTCAGCGCCCGCCTGACCCCGATCGTGCGAGGAGCGGGTTTCCAGATCGAACCCGGGAAAATGTTGAGAATTACGCGGCTGATTCAGGAGCGCATCAAGTTCTTGAACGATGTGCTCACCAGCGCCGACTTTTTCTTCGTCGAGAAACTTCCGCCCTACGACCCCGCCGACCTGGTCCCGCAAAAAGGGGACGCGGGGTTGGCGCTGGGAGTCTTACAGCGGGCTCTGCAGGTATTGGCGCAGGTTGAATTCACGCATGATGCGCTCGACTTGGCGCTGCGCGCAGCGGCGCAAGAGCTGGGCATCAAGGCGGGGCAAATGTTCCAGCCGATCCGAGTGGCGGTTTGCGGCCGGAAGAATGCCCCCCCGCTGTTTGAGACGCTGGAAATTATGGGGAAGGAAACGGTCCTTGCCAGAATCGAGAATGCGGTTCGGGCAGTTCAGGGTTGAGTCCTGCATAAGGTATGCCGGGCGGCGGCAAGCCGACATCGGTCTGTGGGGGCCCGAGCGGAAGTGAATTCGCAAGATTCGGCCGAACTAAGTACATTTTTCGCCCGGACTCGTCCAAGACGTCAGGAGTCAGCCGTGCGGTTGGGTTATGAGCATTTTGATCCAGGATTTGCGTTATGCGGCGCGAAGCTTTGGTAGAAACCCCTGGTTCACGCTGGCTGCAGTGCTATCACTGGCTATCGGCATAGGTGCCAACACCTCGCTGTTCAGCATCACGGATGCGTTATTGCTCCGCCCGCTACCCTACCAGAATGCGGAGCGGCTGGTGATCCTCTGGAATCGTTCGCCGGGCCTGAATATTACCGAGGATTGGTTTTCCACCGCACAGTATTTCGACATCAAGAACGAACACCATGGCTTCGAACAGCTGGCGATTGCGATCGGAGGAAATTACAACCTGACCGGCAAAGGTGAGCCGGAGCGGGTTGGGACGATTCGAGTTTCTTCAAGTCTATTGCCCATGCTCGGCATTCAGCCGCTGCAGGGAAGACTCTTTTTGGCGGACGAGGATTCCCCAGGGCAGCCTGCAACCGCAATGCTGAGTTACGGAATGTGGGCACGCCACTATGGCTCGGATCCACAGATGGTGGGCAAGTCGATTACCGTCAACGGAACGCCTTACGAAGTGGTGGGGATCACGCCGCCCAGTTTTTCTCTGCCGCGGGAAGTGATGCCCACGCTCGACGGGGCCGAGCAGGCGGACATTCTTCTTCCTCTGCCCCTGCCAGCCGACGCGGCACGCAACCGCGATCGTGAAGATTACAACATCATTGGCAAACTGAAGCCTGGGGTTTCGCTACGGCAGGCGCAAGCAGAGATGGATACGATCACAGCCCAGTTGCGACGCGACTATCCGAAGGTTTATCCACCAAACGGGGGCCTTACGTTTGGCATCGTCCCGCTGCTCGAACAGGTGGTGGGCAACGTCCGACTGGCACTGGAGATCTTGTGCGGCGCGGTGGCGTTCGTGCTCCTGATTTCGTGTGCGAATGTCGCCAACCTTCTGCTGTCACGGGCGGTAGCGCGGCAGAGGGAGATTGCGATCCGTACGGCGGTGGGCGCGAGCCGCGGTCGGGTGGTGCGACAGTTGCTGACGGAGAGCATGCTGCTCGCCGTTGGTGGCGGCTTGCTGGGAGTCCTGTTTTCCGCGGCTTGCCTGCATTGGATTCACGTCCTGGGGCCGAAGAGCGTACCGCGGTTGAATGACATCGCGATCGATGGCTGGGCGCTGCTGTTCACAATGCTGGTCTCGGCACTCTCCGGCATTGTGTTCGGCCTGGCGCCGGCCTGGCGTGTTTCTCGGATTGACGTGCACACCGCGCTGAAGGATTCGACCAGAAGTTCAACAGGCGGCGGCTCGGTCTGGGGACGAGGCAATCGCCTCCGTCGGGCGCTGGTGGTTTCTGAGCTGGCTCTTTGTACTATGCTACTGATTTCGGCGGGCCTGCTGATCCGGAGTTTCAGGCGCGTACAAGAAGTTGCCCCGGGTTTCGATCCTCAGGGCGTACTGACACTGGAACTGACCATGAGCGGCCCACGATACAAAGACGGGCAAGCCGTGATCGATGCCTACCGTCAATTTTACCAGGGTCTGGAACAGTTGCCTGGAGTGACTGCCGCCGGGGCTGTGACCTCACTTCCGCTCAGCGAAATGTATGCGTGGGGACCCATCACGGTAGAGGGACGCGTGCCCCCACCCGGCGAGAACTTCATCAATGCCGATGAGCGCATGGTATCGGGCGACTACTTTCAGGCCATGGGAATTCCCCTGCGCGCCGGACGGTTTTTCAGCGACCAGGACACCAAGGCCAATCCGCGGGTGGCGATCGTCGACGACTTCATGGCGCAGCAACTATGGCCGCACCAGGATCCAGTGGGACGCCGAATCCACCTGGGAGGGGTAACAGAAACCGAGGCAGCGTGGATCACCGTCGTGGGGGTTGTGGGGCGGGTTAAGCAGTACACGCTGGATTCGGACTCGCGAATTGCCTTCTATCTTCCGCATACGCAGTATCCGGCGCGCGCCATGAATGTGGTGTTGCGGAGCCAACGCGACCCGGCGAAGCTGGCAGCAGCGGTCGGGCGAACGATTCACCAAGTCGATAGCGATCTGCCGCTGTATAACGTCCGCACCATGCGGCTGCGGCTGGAAGGATCGCTGGCGCGCCGACGTTTTTCCATGTTGCTGCTGACCCTGTTCGCCGCGTTTGCCCTTGCCCTTGCCGCGGTGGGAATTTATGGCGTGATGGCGTTCCTGGTGAGCCAGGGAACGCGCGAAATCGGGATTCGCCTGGCGTTGGGCGCGACACCCGGGGGCATTCTGCGTCTGATAGTTTCCAAGGGAATGGCTCTGACGGTGTGTGGCCTAGCGATTGGGTTGATCGGCGCCCTGGGGTTGACTCGCCTTATGACCGGCCTTCTATTTGGGGTGAGTGCCGATGATCCAGCGACATTTTTTGTGATTGCCATGTTTCTGGGGCTGACTGCGCTCCTTGCCAGTTATGTTCCCGCGCATCGCGCGGCTCAAGTGGATCCGATGGTCTCCCTGCGATATGAGTAGGCGGCGTGAGAGCCTTCTCTTACGATAAGATCGAATTGTGAGCACACCGAAGTCCCCCATCGAAGCAGCGTCGCCGACGCCCGAGGTGCGCCCCTCGAACTTCATCCGAGACATCATTCTGAAAGATCTCAAGACCAATAAGTACAACGGGCGCGTGCAAACTCGTTTTCCACCCGAGCCCAACGGATATCTCCACATTGGCCATGCCAAAGCGATCTGCCTCGATTTCGGACTAGCCGACGAATTCCACGGCCACACCAACCTGCGCTTCGACGACACGAATCCGGAAAAGGAGGAAACCGAGTACGTCGAATCGATCAAGGACGACGTCAAGTGGCTCGGTTTCCACTGGGACGGCCTTTTCTACGCCTCGGACTATTTCGATCAACTGTACGAATGGGCCGTGCAACTGATAAATGCGGGAAAGGCATATGTCGACGATCTATCGGCGGACGAGATCCGCGAATACCGCGGAACCCTGACCAAGCCTGGCAAAGACAGCCCGTTTCGGAACCGATCGGTTGAAGAGAACCTGGATCTTTTCGAACGCATGCGGGGCGGTGAATTTCCCGATGGTTCGCGGGTGTTGCGGGCCAAGATTGACATGTCATCGCCCAATCTGAACATGCGCGATCCGGTGATGTATCGCATCCTGCATGCGCGGCACCATCGCACCGGCGACAAGTGGTGCATTTATCCGATGTATGACTACGCCCACGGACAATCGGATTCGCTCGAGAACATTACCCATTCCATGTGCACGCTCGAATTTGAAGACCATCGGCCGCTGTATAACTGGTTCATCCAACAACTGGGTATCTTCCCCTCCCAACAACTCGAGTTCGACCGTCTGAGCCTCACGTACACGCTGCTCAGCAAGCGCAAGTTGCTGCAACTGGTAAATCAGGGCCACGTCAACGGCTGGGATGATCCCCGCATGCCGACGCTCAGCGGCATCCGGCGGCGAGGCTACACAGCAGAAGCCATCCGCAATTTTGTGGGCTCAATCGGTGTGTCGAAGACCAACGGCGTGATCGAGCTTGCCATGCTCGAACACTTCGTGCGTGAAGACCTCAACAAGCGCGCTCCCCGAGTGATGGCGGTGCTGCGACCTCTGAAGGTTGTGCTCGACAACTACCCGGAGAACCTGGTGGAGGAGATGGACGCGGTGAACAATCCGGAAGATGCGAGCGCGGGGACCCGCAAGGTCCCGTTTTCGCGAGTGCTGTACATCGAGCAGGATGATTTTCGCGAGGATCCACCGAAGCAATATTTCCGCTTGTCGCCGGGCCGAGAGGTGCGCCTGCGATACGGGTATCTAGTCACCTGCACCCGTGTGGCGAAGAATGAGAAGCAAGAGGTCGTGGAAGTGCATTGCACGTATGATCCCGCCACCCGGGGTGGTAATGCGCCGGATGGGCGCAAGGTTAAGTCGACCATTCACTGGGTTTCGGCGGCCCACGCCGTCGACGCAGAAGTGCGCCTATACGACAACCTTTTCGCCAAGGAAAATCCGAGCCAGGTAATAGAAGGACAAGACTTTACGGCTAACCTGAGTCCGCAGTCGCTGGAGGTAATTCGGGAGGCGAAGCTGGAGCCTTCGGTCGCCAGCGCGGCAATAGGCTGCCGCTATCAGTTTGAGAGACTGGGATATTTCTGCGTCGACCGCGACTCGAAGCCTGGTCGACCGGTATTCAACCGCACGGTGGCATTGAAAGACACGTGGGCGAAAGTGGAGAAGAAAGCAGGGAGTCGATGAACCCGTACCATCATCGTTGGGATGAATTCCCGTAGTTCCACCCTGAGCCTCTAATCCTGCTGTGCCTGCTGCCGGGAAGCGCCGCCGCACAACTGAGCCAGTGATCCGTTTAACGATCCCAGCCAGGCGAAAATGTCTCGTACGGAGTTTCGGATCGGTGCACGCCTACCGCGCGGAGATCATTCTGAAGCGAGATCCCGCGAGCGTCGAACTGACAGCACCGGCCGCGGGGAAAGTGCCGCCGCGCGCCCCGACGGTTCGCAAGGAAGCAGCAGCTCTCGGGCGCCAAGCGCGGCTGCCGGGAGGGCTTGGGACCGCTCGCTCACCGGGTTTTTGCTGTGCTTTCCACATCACCAAGCAGCTTATCCAGATCCGGACGGGAAAAGAGTTTGCCATTGACAATCACGGCGGCGATTTTTCGCGTGTTACGGATGTCGTCGATGGGGTTCCCGTCCAGTAATACCAGGTCGGCAAGTTTTCCCTTTTCAATAGTTCCGAGTTGCGTTTCCAGCTCCAAGAATTTTGCGGGATTGAGTGTAGCCGTTTGCAGGGCTTCGAGCGGCGTGAAGCCGGCGGCGACGAATCTCGTCAGTTCCTCATGCAGGCTAAAACCGGGTAATACATAGACGCCGGGGGCCGTATCCGTGCCGGCAAGGAAACGAACGCCCTCGCGATGCATGAGGTTCACGACTTCCAGTTCTTTTTCGACGAAACGGCGACGGGTGTGGAGATCGTCAGAATTGTCACGGCGGATGTCTTCAATGAAGCGCTTCCAGGTCACATCTTTCCAATAAGCAGGGATATACTTTGCGCGCTCGTCGTGCGCCCCGTCCACTTCTTCAATGAGGTTACCGCCCCGCTCCCAAACGAGAGTGGGACACTGCCAGGTGTGGTTGTTGGCCAGCAGCGCGAAAAGCCTTGAAGCTCGAGCCGGATCATAAGAGGCCAAGAATTTGCCCGGGCTTTTCGGCCCCTTGAGAAACTCGCTTTCCAAGGGCGAGCTACCTTCAAAGATACCGATCAAGTGTTCGAAGCTCTTCTGGCCGGCGTTCGAGGCCTCCGACGCCCGGACGGCATCGGGCACATGCCCCACGAAGGAAATGCCTTTTTTCTTAGCTTCATCGGCGATGGCAAACACGGCTTCGCGGGGAATGAGCGATTGCAGCTTGATGAAGTCGACGCCCCGCGCCTTGAGGTCATCCACCGCCCGGCGACCGTCTTCCGAGGTCGCCACCGCAATGGAACTGGGAAAGCGAGGCTTGGGGCCATCCAGCATGGGCCCGGCAATCAGCATCCGAGGGCCGAGCAAGGTTCCGGCGGCAATTTCCCTGCGCCACTGCAGAAGCACGTCCAGTTCGCCGCCCATGTCGCGAACGCCGGTCACGCCATTGGCGATGAACAGTGGCAGGGTGATCTCCTTGCTTCCAGGGAACCAATCGCCAAAAACCGTATGGACGTGCATATCCCACAAGCCCGGAATCAGGAACTTGCCCTTGGCGTTAATGCGGACGTCGCCCTTCGCAGCGGCCACGATGGCGCCAGGGCTGTAAATTTCCTGAATGCGGTCATCCTGGACTACGACGGTGCGGTGTGGCTGTGCGGGGCCGCCGGTGACGTCAATGACGGTTACATCCTGAATCACAAGCCGACCGGAAGTCGCAGAGACGCGTTCGGCTGCGCACATCACTGCCAGTGTCAGAAGGAGGACTCTCAAGGCTAGAACAATACTCTACGATAGGAATATAGCTCCGTGCCATTTGGCTCGGACACGACTGACCAGCCATTATTGACGCAAATGCCTGGTTCCCATCCGCTGGAATCCCACGGGGTAAGCACAAACAGTCCCGCCGCTCGATGGCCGGTTGGGGGATTATCTATGGTGACAGAGTCGGAAACGTCCGGGACGCGGAATTCGTAACATCCCTTCACCCCCGACGAGGCTGGAACGAGGTACTGAAACGGAGAGTTCTTGGCACCATCGGTGACGCCCTCCGGCTCGGGTACCACGTTCAGAAACAGCGTGACCGGATCGAGCGTGTAAGCGTGCATGAAGCTGGCGCCATACCTAGTTACAAACCTCGGCTTGATGCGGTCAAAGTGCTCGGAGACGACATAGCGGCTGAGCTCAGCCGCAGATTGGCCGGAACGGACGGCCTCATCAAAGTAAACGAGGCCAAATGTCGGATCAGCCACTGACCATCGTCGGAGGAAAGGATCATAATATTCAACCAGAACGTGCGTAATCCAGTCCACAATCACCAAACGAACGCGGCGAGAATAAATGCCATATTGGGCGAACATCCGGATCAGAGTGTCAGCGTAGTTGGTGCAAACCGCGGTGGAGAAGCCCAGTTCCGCGACGTCTTCGGCCAACCACGTTCCCGGGGCAGGGATGTTCGTCGGACCGATCGTGGATAGACGCACCGAAGCTGTCAGACGCTCCGCAGTGCGGTAGAGCTCGTCGCGAGTACGAGGACTCCTCCTTCTGGGGCGAGTTGTCGCAAAACTGATGTCGTAGTTGGACCAACGGCCATGGTTATTGACGCGCAGCCGGGCATAGTACTTGTGTCCGGGAGATAATCCCCACACAACTCGACCGGTGACCCAATTCTGAAGTGAGCTTTCCCTGTATACCTCAAGGCCACCCGGCGTGGCGCCGACACTTAGAGCGACAGCGGTTGCGTCTTCTGTTCCCGTCCACTGGAGTGGGGTGAAAGGGTCAACGGTGTCAGAGCCGTCAACTGGATAGACGAATCTCGGGCCGGCTTCGTGGACTTGCGGTGATGGCGGCAAAGTTGGGCCCCCGCCACAATTCGACGTGAGCAGAGCGAGGTTCAGTAAGGCCGTTACGCCAACACAACGCACGAGAGATAGATTTGCGGTGGTCATGATCAATTCAGGGCCGGAAATTGATTACTATCTATCTGCGCATCTTGGATAAGATATTTTTCGTTACCTGTCAAGCTCGACTTACGATCCAGCAAGAAGCTTTACCTCGCTCCTGCAGCTCTGCTGACGTCCCCGTGTAGAACCTGGTGAACCTTGAGCAACAGGGAGTGGAGAGTAAAGGGCTTCTCGATAAGGACCATGTTGGGATCGAGGATGCCGTATTGGTCAATGAGATCGTTGGTATAGCCTGACATGTACGCTACTTTGATTCCAGGGCGTAGAACCCCAAGCTGAGCGGCCAGATCACGTCCACTCTTGCCCGGCATGATTACGTCGGTCAAGAGCAGATGGATTTGATCGGCAAACTTGAGGGCAAGATCAAGCGCTTGAGCCGCATTGGCGGCTTCCAGCACACGGTAACCATGGCTGCTGAGGCAAGTACAGGTCAGCTTGCGAAGAGCTTCCTCGTCTTCGACTACAAGGATGGTTTCGGTGCCGGCGGGCAGCACTTCTGGAGAGGGAGCAGGCGGCTGAGCGGGCTCGGCGACTCGAGGCAGGTAGATCTTGAACGTGGTGCCCTGACCCGGCTCGCTATACACCCGGACATATCCTGAGTTCTGTTTCACGATTCCATAAACGGTAGAGAGGCCGAGCCCTGTTCCCTTCCCCGATTCCTTGGTAGTAAAGAACGGTTCAAAGATGTGAAGCTGGGTCTCCTTGTCCATGCCGCAACCTGTATCACTGACACTGAGCATTACATAGGCGCCAGGTTTGACGTACACATTCTGGCGCGCGTATGTCTCATCCAGATCGACATTGGCGGTTTCAATGCAAAGCCTGCCGCCCTGGGGCATGGCATCGCGGGAGTTGATGGCCAGATTCATGAGTATTTGTTCCAACTGCCCCGGATCCATTTTTACCCGGCCCAAGCGTGCCTCGCGCTTGAACGTGATCTGTACATCTTCTCCGATGAGGCGGCACAACATTTTCTCCAGCTCGGCGGTGGTGGAGTTAAGGTCGAGAACCACAGGCTGGATGATCTGCTTGCGGCTGAAAGCCAGCAGTTGACGCGTGAGGGCAGCGGCTCTGCGTCCCGCCTTGGCGATCTCCTCGGCCTGCTGGTGCGATGCATCGCTCACCGGCAAGTGGGCCTGCAGAAGGTCGCTATAACCGGTGATAACGGCCAGAGCGTTGTTGAAATCGTGGGCCACGCCACCGGCGAGGCGGCCGATGGCTTCCATTTTTTGTGCCTGGCGGAGCTGATCTTCGAGCAGCTTGCGCTCGGTGATGTCTTCGAACGTGCCTTCATAACGGATGATTTTGCCGTTCTCTCGCACGGCCCGCGCGTTCGTCCACAGCCACATCTTGCTGCGGTCCTTGCGGTAGACCTGCAGTTCAAAGTTCCGCACCGTGCCCTGTGCCGCCAGCAGACGCTTGAACTCCTCACGCCGGGCAGGGTCGACGTAGAGCTGGGCCTGCACATCGCCGATCGCAGCGATCATGTCTTGCGGTGAGTCATATCCATAAATGCGCGCCATCGCCGGGTTGACGCTCAGCAAATGGCCGTCGGGGGTGGTCTGATAGATGCCGACAATGGCTTCTTCAAAAATCAGCCGGTACTTGCGCTCCGCCTGACGGAGGGCCTCCTCGGCTTGCTTCTGCCGGGTGATGTCCCGGACCACGACCAACTCAGCATCGTGCCCACGAAAGCGAAGAGTATGGGAGACGATTTCCACGTCGATGGTCTGCCCATCCTTCAGCAAGTGCTTCCAATTTCCGGAAAACTGCAGGCCCGGCCGAACCTGAGCCACATCCTCGAGGAGCCGGGGGACGTCTTCCGGGGGGCGAATCTGTGTAATTCGCATGTTCAGAAATTCGTCCCGCGAAAAGCCGTAGTGGCCGACGGCAGCGACATTGACTTCGAGGAACTGCAGAGTCTTGATGTCATAGACCCACATCGGCTGTGGGTTATTCATGAAGAGAATGCGGAAACTGACATCGCCTTCGTGCAACCGATCCGGCAAGTCCACCGGAAGGGGCACCGCGGGCGGAACGGGCGCGGATTTGTCGGAGGACGACATAGCTGAACCCGGCAAGGGAAAGCCGCCGCGGCTGTCTGGTCCGGCAGGTTCCCATACCGTGAGGGGCGCGCTAACAAGGCTTGCTCAGCTAATGCTTACATCTTTACGGCGGCAGCCCAACGGTACGTCGGTAACCAAGACAGGAAGCGAGTGGCGGAATCGGCAGCAATGACAATAAGGGGAATTGAACCAGACTGGCTTGGGGCGCTAAGTGTGCACGTGCGGGCTTTGTCCAGGATTCTTGCGAGCTGGACGGGGAGTGTTGACTACGCGCACCTCGAACTGGATGGGAAGGTTTTTTGGGGGAAAACACTGTGCGTTGTCGCATGCCTGGTAGCGGAGGTTCCCCCGAATCTCATACTTGCCCGGTAGAACGCTGGTGAGCGGCCGCACTTCGACCTCTACCGCGAAGCTGCCACTATAGACGATCAGCTTTTCGTCGGGAGAAAAGGCAAAGCTCATCTCCTGGCCGGGCGGGTAGGTAATCCTGCCCACCACGATGTCGGTGGGCGGATCGAGTTTGAGGGTGGTGGGGATCAGATACTCCGCCGCGGGCTTGTTGGAGTTGACGTGGAAATCCTGCCCCACGTGGAATCGCAGTTCAACGCTGTTGGCCTTGCCGCGCGCGACATCGGCAATTGGGGGCGGCGACATGGTGATGGAAGGTACGCGGTGGCCCAGAGAGTCCTGGCCACAGGCGGCGAGCGAAAGCGTGCAGCAGAAGAACCGGGCTGCGAACTTTGTGATCGATTTCAAGATCACTCCTCCACTCCGAGATTCGCGCTTATTCGTTTCAGTTCTGCGCGATTTTACCCGGTCCAAGAATTTTCTTGATATCGTCCTCAATCTCCCCTCGCCCTTTCAGGCCGAAGGCTCTCTCTATAACTTTTCCATCGCGGCCAATGTAGAACGTCTCGGGCAGGAATTGAACCCCTCCGTAAGCATCGCCAACGGCCTCTTTGCCGATCAAAATGGGATAGTTCACGCCCATGTCCTTGGCAAAGTCGGCAATGTCCTTTTCGCTGGCATCATCCATGGCCACGCCAAGGAATTGCAACCCTTCGGGACCGTATTGTTTCTGCAGTTCCACGAACCAGGGCATCTCAATCTTGCAGGGCTGACACCAGGTCGCCCAGAAGTTCAAGACCACCGCCTTGCCGCGAAAGTCGGAAAGACGGAGTGGCTTGCCCTCTAGGGACTGCAGGGTGAAATCCGGCGCCATGCCGTTATTGCCTTGCGGTCCGCTGGGCGGCTTCTCGCCCGGTCCGCGACGCACCAGGTTGATGCCGAAGACCAGCATCAAGGAAACCACCATCGCGACAACGATAACGACTACCGGATCACGCTTCACAAAACACTCCTCACAGAGCAAATCGGTTCAGGAACGACAGGTAATTCGAAATCAGAGTAAAACGGCCGAAGACCAGCAGCACGCCCAGAGCGATCAACAATGCTCCACTCGCTACTTCCACGGCATGCATAAAGGTCTTGAACCGGCTGTAAAACTTGAGGAACCGCTCCAGGGCGAACGACGTCAGCAGAAACGGCACCGCCAATCCTAACGAATAAATGGCCAAAAGCGCGATGCCTTTGGTCACCGAGTCCTGGGCGGCGGCGAAGCCCAGAATCACCGCCAGAATAGGCCCAACGCAGGGGGTCCAGCCGAAGGCAAACGCAAAACCGATCAGGAACGCCCCCCCCGCAGTGCTTCCTCCTTTGACATTGTGCAGCCGTTTGTCGGCATAAAGGGCGTTGATGCGAAAGATTCCTGTCAAGTGCAAGCCGAACAGAATGATGACCAGGCCGGCCACCTGCGCCAGGGTTGACTTGTAGCGCGCGAGCATCTGACCGACTTCGGTCGAGATCGCTCCCAGAGTGACGAACACAATGCTAAAGCCGAGAATGAAGCTGACGGAATTCAGCATCAGCTTGCGCAGAAGACCTGCCTCCTGCGATTTCAACTCCTCCACTCCGACCCCCGAGATCAGCGAGACGTAGCCCGGAACCAAGGGCAGCACGCAAGGGGAGAGGAAGGAAACGAGGCCAGCCAGAAAGGCCGCCAACGGAAGCGGGAGATTCGTCATTGCACCACTATTCTACCCGCTCGGCCGATTCCTGCCAGCGGGTTCTCGGCGTACTCAGTTCGGAATCTGTTTTTCGCGATTCTTGCCTTTGCTCTTCCGTTTGGGCTCAGGCGGGGACGCGGGCGGGGACACTTGAGGGACAGCCTCAATTGGACTCTCTGCGAGCAGTTTGCGAACCAGTCCCGCGGGCACGATCGCAGTGAGAATGGCGCGATTCCTTTGCTCGACCAATTTGACGCTATCAAGCAGGGTCTTGATATCGGGATCAGCCGCAGGTGCGGAGACATCGCTTTCCGCCGCGTGAAAGAGACTCAGGAACGTTCCCGCTTTCTCGCTAATCTGCCGCGCCTGCTCCTCGTCCGCTGCGAACGCAGTGGCGGTGAAGTGGAGACTGCCGAGGTAGCGGATTGAGGTTACAAGCACAGCCGGCCTGGCGAACAAGAGAGACCATTCCGGTGAACTTGCCGCCGAAGGCTGGACCTTCAATACCGCCCACCCCATGCTGGCGAAGGGGACTTCCTTGTAGTACTGGCGGAGGAGGGCGGGTCCGGCAAACGGGGAAGCCAGCTTGCGCGAGCGATCGACGATCCCCCGTATGACTTGCGGATCGTCGTGATTGGAGGCCGCCACGGTATCGACGCCGAGGATGGCCAGCCGGAGGGTGCGGCCGTCGCGGGGAATGTTGTAAATGTCGATGGATCGGTAGTTGTCGATCGAGGCCGCGAGTTTCCTGAAATAGGCGCGCAGGCGTTCGCCGTCGAGTTTGGCTACGAAGACAGAGGAAAACCGCGCGTTCTCCAGAGCGCTGGGGCCCGTGGAGTAGTGAATGGCGATTGCGGCCTGCTCCAGGTCGCGCTCGAAATCGAAGCCAGTGGCCTCGATGAACTGTTGGTACTCGGGATCATGATGAACCGCGGGCAGATCGCCGAGGACATTGACCCGGCGCAGCCATTGGAGATTTACGTAGAAGAAGCCATCGGCCCCGGGAAGCAGACGAGCGGGTTCCGGGGGAGCGTGCTTACGCAGGATTACCACGAGGGCGACGGCTCCTGATACCAGCAGGATCGCCATCACCATAGGCAAGCTTCGGCGTATGCGCATGGACGAGCGGCCGGCCTGCTGAACACCCGAGAATTTTCAGCGAAAACCGGCCAAGGAAACGCAATCATAGCACTGAGGAGGTGAAAATTGTCGGAGCGGGCTGCCTCATGGTGCCTTGAGGCCCGATGCAAGTTGCAGTTAAAGGACCCTTATGGTAACTTTTACAGTTGTCCCGCTCATAGGGAAAGAATTAGAGGGATAGATGTGCCTTGGAGGGGCCATCTTCTCCGGCTGCTGGCGTAGCTCAGTCGGTAGAGCATCTGATTTGTAATCAGAGGGTCAGGGGTTCAAATCCCTTCGCCAGCTCCAGCATTGATTAGCGAAGATCGGTTCCGGCAGGCAGGGCTTTTTGCGCGGCGCGGCAGCAGCAAGTTCTCGCGGCACTCCATAAGGAAGCTTTCCTGGATAAGGCGATGGCGTCTGAGTTTGTCTCGCTCACGCTTTTCCTTAAGTGTTTGGCTGCAGCAAAACCCCTTCCGAAGGCGGTCGTTGCCGGGTCGAGTAGAGAGCCGAGCGATTCGGCGATTCTGCACAGGTGGGTGAGTGGTTAAAGCCGACAGACTGTAAATCTGTTCCTCCTAGCGAGGTACGGAGGTTCGAATCCTCCCCTGTGCACCATAGATTCATGAGGCGTATGCTCCTGGCGCTGGGCGCCTACGTGGTCCTGGGATTGCTGGCATGGACAACGATCAGTGACCAGCGAATTCGTCTGGTAACACTGGCGATCCTGGCGATGTTTGCAGTGAAAACCTGGGTTCGACGGAAAGACGTGATGCATTCGGATCGGGAGCGACCGGAATGAGCATTGGCGGGAAGTTGCGGTAAAAGGAGCTGCGGTAAGAGGGGCCGTCGCCAGTTCGGTTTTCGATCTTGGTCATCGGCTTCAGAGTGAGGAAAGCGGTCGGCCGATGTAGCTCAGTTGGTAGAGCACTCCCTTGGTAAGGGAGAGGTCACCAGTTCAATCCTGGTCATCGGCTCCAGAGATTGCGGTTGAGTGCTAGCGGGTTTACGGGCGGGAGTAACTCAGTGGTAGAGTCACAGCCTTCCAAGCTGTTGGTCGCGGGTTCGATTCCCGTCTCCCGCTCCAGAATTGCGATTGGCGGGCGATGAGCTTCGAGCAGGCGACGATCAAGATTGAAAGGGCCGAGGAATTCGGCCAGTTGAAGCGGGCCATTGAGGCGGCGCTCTCGCGGGAGAGAGTCGAGAGGCTTCTCAAGCGGTTGGGTCGCGACGGCATCCGAATTCGCGACTTCGATGCGGTGCTGACGAGCGGGGTGCTGGAAGGCGCGACCGGCGGGAGGGATTTGAGCGCAAGGCAAATCTATGAGGCCCTGACTCTCTCCGATCAAGCGCAGATGCGCGAGTTTTACCTGTTCCGGATCGAAGAAGTCGATCCCGCGCTGCGGACGAAGTTTCACAAGCTTTATCAGTACTACTAGCGATTCAGAGGCGGTCAGGATGTCCGCCCAACACACGACGGAGCTAGGCAATGGCGAAAGAGAAATTCGAGCGGACGAAGCCGCACTGCAATGTGGGGACGATCGGGCATATCGATCATGGGAAGACGACGTTGACGGCGGCCATCACCAAGGTGCTGTCGAAGCACAATCCGAAGATCCAGTTCCGGTCGTTCGATTCGATCGACAATGCGCCGGAAGAGAAGGCGCGAGGGATCACGATCGCGACGGCGCACGTGGAGTATGAGACGGCGAACCGGCACTATGCGCACGTGGACTGCCCGGGGCATGCGGATTACATCAAGAACATGATCACGGGCGCGGCGCAGATGGACGGGGCGATACTGGTGGTGGCGGCGACGGACGGGCCGATGCCGCAGACGCGGGAGCACGTGCTGTTGGCGCGGCAGGTGGGAGTGCCCTACATCGTGGTGGCGCTGAACAAGTGCGACGCGGTGGACGATGCGGAGTTGCTGGACCTGGTGGAGCTGGAGGTGCGGGAGTTGCTGAAGAGCTACCAGTTTCCCGGGGACAAGGTGCCGGTGGTGCGGTTGTCGGCGCTGGGGGCGCTGAACGGGGAAGCGAAGTGGGAGAAGCAGATTGACGAGCTGATGAAGGCGGTGGACGAGTACGTGCCGCAGCCGCAGCGGGAGCTGGAGAAGCCGTTTCTGATGCCGATCGAGGACATTTTTTCGATTTCGGGACGAGGGACGGTGGTGACGGGACGGATCGAGCGGGGGAAGGTGAAGGTGGGAGAGGAAGTGGAGATTGTGGGTTTCCGCGACACCCGCAAGACGGTGGTGACGGGGGTGGAGATGTTCAAGAAGCAGCTGGACGAGGGCATGGCGGGGGATAATGCCGGGCTGCTGCTGCGGGGCATCGGGAAAGAGGAAGTGGAGCGGGGGATGGTGCTGGCGAAGACGGGATCGATTACGCCGCACACCAAGTTCAAGGCGGAAGTGTACATATTGACGAAGGAAGAGGGCGGGCGGCATACGCCGTTCTTCAAGGGATACCGGCCGCAGTTTT